>Ga0209777_10000417_pt1 | contig 71476 bp, 66 predicted proteins | sample FrelakmetHBP12HB_FD_187147 | JGI IMG/M metagenome (GOLD analysis project Ga0209777, IMG submission 187147) | Freshwater lake sediment microbial communities from the University of Notre Dame, USA, for methane emissions studies -HBP12 HB (SPAdes)... | ecosystem: Environmental > Aquatic >...
GGTTTACGAATGCTTTTGATTCGTAAACCGTTCTTATCCCGGCCTCCTTGGTTCTGAATCCAAACTCCTCCTTAAACTGCCGCTCAACGGAAACTTTAGTTACGGTTTCAATGCCGAAGGGAATTTTAATGTGCAGGCCGGGCGGGACGGTCCTTGTGTAAGCACCGAAGCGCTGGATGACCCCCACCTCTTCAGTGGCCACGCTATAAAAAACCGTAAACAAAAAGACGATTCCGAAAATACCGACCACAATCCATCGGAGACCTTTGATTTGGAACTTTGGGCCTCCAAATTCTGACAAGTCGATGTTCACCTCTTGGCTCATAGACCCCCCTTTCCCTCCAGGCAGATAATCGAATTTGCTCCAAGTCGTATGTATTCTATGCGGAAAGGGACGTATATGTCAAGGTAAAAAGCTTCGGTGGTAAAAAAGCTTCGGTCCATCGTGCATCTGTGCCAGTCTTCCGACATGCCCCGGAGTAGGACTTATCCGCTGGGCGGCAGCTCAGAAGTCGGTGGCATTATTTGGAGCAGGGAATGGAACACTTGGGCCATACCTCGATTGCCATGACGCAGAGATACAGCCATCTTAGCGCGGACTTTCAGAGAGAGCAGGTGAACCTATTGAACGGTGTCTACGGTGAGGATAGTAAGAAATTAGTAAGAAGTGAGCAAATCAACCAGGTTGAGACACAAACGAATGTTACTGCAACTGCCTAATATCGTTGAAAGTTAAAATGGTCGGGGAGAGGAGATTTGAACTCCGAATAGGGGATATTTTCTAACCCCTCGATATTGGTCTGGTTTCCCGTAACCATCTGCCTATTCCAGTCTATTCCAGTCTTTTTAACCCTTTTTGATTCGGTTCTGTCACAAATCTGTCACAGGGAACCCAATAAGGTGGATCGGATTTTTACTCCCACCCTCCTAACCCCCTCTCTCAGCTTCCCTATCCCCGGAACGATCGCCTCCTGACACGTCTTGGCTATCCGCATCTTCACCACCGGCAGATGAAATGATTTCGATTGGTGAAACATGGAGGCCTTACAGGAGCGTGGCAAGTTGGATTGCGACTCATGGTTTCCGTGTAGCCTATTCTGCTGGGCAATGCGGAGTTGAAAGAAATGACCTGATGAAGAAGGGATTGCGACGCCGGTTTCACCCCCCCCCCAGGGAAGGGTTGGTTGGTGAGATTGACCTTGGGTGAGATTGTCAAGGGGCTTGTGCTTCCTCTCCGTTCATCCTTCGACAAGCTCAGGACGAACGGAGAGGAAGCCCTCAGGGGGAACTGCTGAAAGACAGTATAACTCACTGAAAATCCGGATGAAGCAAACTTTTCAGGTCTTCCCTGCCTCATCCTTAATCTGCAAGGTATGCGAGGATGCCGTGGAGGGCTGCGCTGATGAAGAGGATCATTCCGGTTTTCCTGTGCATTCGGGATGGCACTGTAATCCATCGCAGCCCTGTACTGAGCTGGAACAAGATCAGGATGATGTTGACGAACCCCAGGATTAAAATGATCGAAACCCCGCCGATCTTCATATGAAATCCTCCAAGGATGAGTGATCACTTCGCCAGGATTTTGTGCTTTGCCGGGCCTTTGCTACCGTGGTTATTGCAACTTGACTCTGCGACTATTTCCGTATCTTCCATCACCTTGATCTTAATTTCTTTGGTAAAGACAGCTCCCTCAGGTCGATTCTCTTTGGTATAGTCCCACCGGGCTACCTCTTTCTTATTGGCCGTCACCTTCAACCACTCGGTATAATGGGAAGCAGTATTCGCATTATGGGCAGCCGTGATTCGAAGGGTCACCTCGGATCCTTTAACAGCATCGGTGGGTCCCTCAATGGAAGCTTCCGACTTGTTAGCGAAGGCGACGTTTACCTGAACCAACGGAATCGCCAGCATTAAAATGCCAAACAACGTGACTTTTTTCATTTTTTTTCACCTCCATGTCAATTAATCTTAACGTTGCAGAAAAACTGTTCCAACAGACCCGACAGGGACACTGAGAAAGCGTTGTAGCCTGCCTTCCGAAGCTTTAGCGCAGGGAGGCGGAACTTTTTGAACGCGAAGCACCACGTTCCACCAACTTTGCTGGACTTCACTCTGGGTGATGTCATCTATGACCCATTCAATGTCAACCCAACCCGCATTAGTCGGGATAGAATTGAGGCGCGCACGGACTTAGGAGGAGAGTGACCGCCATGTACTCTTTTGATATATACAGCGGGTTCCTATTTTCTCCCTATCTCACGTTTCCCCAAGCCCCCCTGCGATCCCGGACAGTCGGATTTCCCTCATATTATGTGCTATACCACATAACGAATCCGGTTCTGACCGTGGCTTTTCCTCTCACGGCCTTTCCTCCGGAGGTGAGGCCTAAATGCTGACCCAGGGGACCCCCTCTGGGACGTAGTTTAGTTATTTAAATAACTCCCGGGCGCGAAGGCTCTATATAAGGCGCTTTCACCCTATGGAAACTCAGAGTTCGTTACGGTGTTGAAGCTGGTGCGGGCGCTAGGGCTCAAAAGTCATGCAAAAAAGTGGGAAGACTGCCCGCTAACCCGCACTCCTATTGAACTCTTACGGACCTGGAATCGGTGGCATTGCCATTTAATTCCGCCCGTGGGGTCCATGATTGGAAGCTCCCCGGCCGGAGGCCGGGGCTTCCCGGCAAGGTACATTCATTTTTGTATTGTGCCCCTTGACCCCGCCCGCAAGGCCGAGCTTGAGGGACACATTCCGGCCAATGGGTTACAAAATTCACTGATAACCACGATTACTCTTCTTCTCCCTATTTCCCCACCATCTTATGAAATCTATTTTGCTCTGTCCAACAGTTCAATATCATTAACTTCTTTACCCTTCTGGGAGCGTGGCCATCTTGGCAAGCGATTCGCAGGTAGGACTTAGGGTTCTTCTTCACGTCTCATTTATTTATTCCTCCGACCGGACCCTTGATTTCATAATACCCGACCTTTTCAAGAATCCGGTTATTTCGTAGCCCCATGCTTGACATACTGATGTATTAATGATATGCTTTGATGCATGAGAACAACCGTTAGAATAAAAGACGATCTCCTTCAGTGTGCTAAAAAACGCGCGATAGACGAGGGACGCACTCTGACATCGTTGATCGAAGACGGCCTGGTGCTCATCCTGACCAAGACGAAGATGGACCAGCGAAAGCGGGTCGTGTTGCCAGTATCCAAAGCCTCCGGTGGTGTCCTTCCTGGGGTTGACCTTAACCGATCCGGTGACCTCGAGGAGGTCATGAGGGCGCCGTGATTCTTCCCGATGTCAACATCCTCGTGCACGCTTTTCGTTCTGATGCTTCCGACCATGTCTTCTGCCGGACTTGGCTCAATGGCATAGTCAATGGCGACGCACGCTATGGTATGGCTCCGCAGGTCTTGAGCAGCGTGATTCGCATCGTCACCCACCCCAAGGTTTTTGTGGTACCGAGCAGCCTGGATGAGGTGCTCCGGTTCTGTGACATTCTGCTTGCTCAACCCCACTGCGTGGTTATTCAACCGGGGGAGCGGCATTGGGAGATCTTTATCCGCCTTTGCATGAAAGCGGACGCCCGCGGCAATTTGGTGCCGGATGCCTGGTTTGCGGCGCTGGCCATTGAATCGGGTTCTGAATGGGTCACCCTCGATCGCGATTATGCAAGGTTCCCGGGTCTCCGCTGGCGCGTGCCAACGTAATGCCACCGCACACTATCTGCTATCCGAACACAACGTTATTGACTATGTTGAATTACTCAGTCAAGTCATAACCGTGGAAGGACCGCCCGCTAACCCGCACCCGTATTGAATTCATACTGACCTGGAATCGGTGGGGAGGCCGTTCAAATCCACCCGTGGGGTCCATGATTGGAAGCTCCCCGGCAAGGTACATTCATTTTTGTATTGTGCCCCTTGACCCCGCCCGCAAGGCCGAGCTTGAGGGACACATTCCGGCCAATGGGTTACAAAAGTCACTGATAACCACGATTACTCTTTTTCCCACTATTTTCCCACCATTTTATGAATTCTGTTTTGTCCTGTCCAACGTTTCGATATCAGTGACATATTTGCAGTTCCCTTCTTTTATGGGCAGGCGCCAGTCTTGGCAAAAATGTTCAGCTTCCGGATGGTCATGTCGCCCGAAATTGGGACTGTTGGCTTCTTCCTGAAAAAAATGGCAATAACATTAGAATTTTACTTGTGGTCGATTTGTCTTGACAGGCCACTCCCTTTATTGTAACTTCGAATTATCCCAAAGCAAGTTGTTATCACTTCACTCACTATCACTGACGACTGGCTTGCATTGGTAACATCTCGCCGGTTAATCCGACGCGCGGAGGAGACGATATGGCAATCCGACTCGTTGTAACGATCACCGCGACACGTGGAAAGGGCTCCGAGCTGGCCCAGGCGTATAAGGCTCGCTGCGCAGAGGTGATGAAAGAGCCCGGCTGCGAACAGTTCGAGGTCTTCCAGAGCGTCGTGAACCCCGATAGGCTGGCCCTGCTGGAACGCTGGGTAGACCAGGCAGCTCTGGACGTGCATGCACGATTGAACAGCACGCGTCCTCCGCTCCTGCCAGAGTTGCGTGCAGGGAGTCCTGAGCGCGAAGACTACGAGTACAACCAGACCCGATAGCCCATATCTGAACCCCGGGAAGAAATATGAGCGAATAATGAAATGAAGCGTACGATGAGTCCGCTCTGCGGCTTAACCGCCCTCAATTCTGGCGTTAACCTTTCTTTCAATCCCTAACCTTCAGAGTCATCGTTGAGTAAAGGGCAGTAGATACTTGCCAGCGACGGGGTACCAGACGGTTCCGGTCAGGTTACGTATCGTTCAAGACATTCTTTTATGGCCCCTGGGCTCCTCGTGGGAAAAAGGGAAGTGGATCATTTGAGTCCGACCCGGTCCGCTTTTCTCAGTTGCTGATCGAAGATGACCTTCTCATTTCGTCTGGAGGCAGAAGAAAAGGTCCATCAAAGACAGGTTGGCCTATTCCCATCTCCACTCGTCGGTCTTCCAGGACTTTCTAACCATTGAAGATCCAAATTTCGGTGAACACACCGGTTCGATAAATGACCGAAGGTGTTCCATCGCTTCTGAAAACAAGGATAAGGACTCCAGACGGCTCCTGTTCAGAAAGGCTGACCACTGAACTTGTTTTTCTTTCGAAGTCGTAAACTCTTTATCAAAAAGGACGCCAATATTTTTCAGCGGGGTCATACGGTGACGAAAGGTGCTGAGGATCGCTTTATGGAGGGCGTGCATATCAAACGAACATTGAGACGCCATGAAGAGAATGTCATAGAGATCCTTCATGCGTTAACCAGCCTATAGAGCCCTGGTTTCACCTTTACAATGCTTCCTTCTCTGGGGAGGCGCCCAATATCCCGGGTCTGAAAGGAAGCAACCTTGAGGTCCTTCATTCGGGCGTACCCACCATGCCCAATGATGATGAAATCTTGGAGCGATTGATCCTCAGCCTACCAAGTCATCCTGACAGGAGCGGTCACCGATTTCTCCATCGCTGAGTCCGTGACTCGGTTGGAATCGGCCTACAGGTTTCACAGAACCCATCTGGATCAGGGGGATCCCCGACGATGTCATTATTGAAAGACTCACCGGAGGTCTGTCAAATCCTTGGGATAAGAATCATGTTCACCACAGGGCACAGAGATTACGGAGGGTTTTTCTTTCTTCCGTCCCCGGGAATTACCCCACCGTCTTCGCCGGAAACTGGATCGTCGAAAGGAAGAAAGGGAGAGGTAGAATGTGATGAATTTCAGGTCTATGGAGCTCTTGAATGGGTGACCATCCCGGTCTACCCGATCAGGAGTGTGGTAGTGTGATATTGAATAGAATATCGGCATCTTACGTCTAATACTTGTAATACGGGTCAGTTCGGCTTAAATTAATTATTAAGAGGACGAAATTAGGCATTTCTTAAATCCTTGGTGGTATTTCAACTTTGCAGGCAATAAATAGAAAGAAGGGAGGGCAAGAGATGAAAAAAATGGCGATTATCATGATGGGTGTTGTTCTGTCATTTGTTCTCTTTTCGAGCCTTGCCTCTGCCCAGCGTTACGGTGACGCACACTCTGGTGGATGGCACTCAGGTGGCGGACACTCTGGTGGTGGATGGCATTCAGGCGGTCATTATTACGGCCAAGGGTCGGGTCATTATGGCGGTTGGTACGGCAGGGGGTATGGCTACTATCCCCGTGGCTATGGGTGGGGACCTCGGTACTATAGTTACCCGGATTGGTGGTGGCCTTTTCCGTATCTCTATTCCTATCCCTATGGCTACTCCTATCCTTACTCCTATCCCTATTCTTATTATCAGCCTTCACCGCAGGTCAGCGAGCAGTCTCCCGCGTATAGCGAATCGGAGCAACAGGAACCCTACTACTGGTATTACTGCCAGAACCCGCAAGGCTACTACCCATACGTCAAAAACTGTCCGGGCGGCTGGATGAAGGTCGTGCCAAATGTGACCCCGCCCAATCAGTAAAGGAGGAGGTGGCAGGATGAACTGGAAACGAGGTCTTTTGCTTTTGTTAGGCGTGGTGGTGATAGGTGGGTGTGCAACAATCCCGGCAGGCCCCAGCGTCATGGTCATGCCGGGCCCGGGTAAGTCCTTTGAAGCATTTCAGCTCGACGACAATGCTTGCAGGCAGTGGGCCGGGCAGCAGATTGGAGTGTCACCCGATGAAGCTGCCAATAAAACCCGCGCTGGCGGAGCGGTTCTCGGGACGCTCGCAGGTGCGGCGGTGGGAGCAGCGGTGGGGGCCGCCTACGGCAATGCAGGTGCCGGGGCCGCAATCGGCGCCGGGAGTGGTCTCCTTGTAGGAACCGCAGGAGGAAGTGCCCAGGCCGATGCGACCAGATGGAAGCTGCAGAGGCGATATGACATTGCCTACCAGCAATGCATGTTTGCGAAGGGAAACCGGCCTCCCGGTTATGTGGAGCGTCCGGCGCGGGTCTATCCACCGCCGCCGCCACCCCCGCCACCGGGCTACACCCAGGGGCCGCCGATTTCACCCCCGCCCAATCCATATCCCCAGCCACCTCGTTAACACAGATTTGCTGGGGATCATTGTAAACCCGTGGGTTGAGTCCTCCCGGTTTCCCATCTGCGAGAGAAGCGGGACTGCCATTCAGACGTGCCGGGAGAACGCAGGGGGAGGGTAAGCACGAACATGAGGAGGAGGGTCCGGAAATTCACCGTTGAACGGACCGTTGAAGAAGGCATCATTGGCATCGTCGATGCCCTGTCTTCTTCCCCCTCCCGGTACGGTGACAGGATCAATTACTCCACTGTCAGCCATTTATCACCTCCCCTCTTCAAATAAATCTGGTAAGGTTATTCTTCCTCTTTATGGGTCTCATCATTTTTAGCCTTCAAACACGATGTGAACCCATCATTGTCAAAAACCACCCTGCTCAGTGCAGGGAAGTTATTAAAGCCCACCCCGAAATAGCAATAACTTCCCCGATTACAATCGGCACAATCACTTCGCACTATTTTTCTGATGATCGGCATCTTCTCCACCTCCTTTCTCGTCGGAACAGTCTATAAAGCTATCCTTTCTTCCCCGTGGGCATAAGAAAGACAAGGGGAATAGCAAGTAAACCCGCAAGGCCATAGGCGATGAAGGCAGTTTTGAAACCAATGGAAGGGGTAGAACTCAAATGGAGGATAATCGTAATGAATGAAATTGCAAACGCTCCCCCAACAGCCCGAAACATTCCTCGAAGTCCTGAGATGGTAGCCACCCTGTCAGGCATGAGTTCGATGCACGCATTATTGGAAGGAGGGAGCACGATTCCTATGCCAATTCCACTGAACATTACCAGGACTGCCAGGATTTCCGCAGCTCCTAAATGAATCCCCGCCATTTTGAATAACCGAAGCTCCTGGTCGGCGAGGAGCAATGTTGCGAGGGAGATAATGGCCGAACCCAGCACCATCGGCCGTCGGTAACCCCACCGATTCAGGGCAAAGCTCGTTATTGTTACGGCGGGGATGGTACCGACAAAGCGGGGAGTCAGCACCATACCGCTGACCAAAGTGGATAGCTTTTGTACCGAGGTGGCATAAAGGGGGACAAAGGAAAGGAGCCCGAAGAATCCGGCCCCTAACACCATGTTATATACGTTTGCTGCCAGAAAGGGCCTTGATTTGAGCAGCACCATATCCAGGATTGGGTTAGCATCCTTCTTTTCTTGACGGAAGAAGAGGCAAAGGAACGAAAAACTGATAACGAAAAAAATAATTGCCAGAAACACGGATGATGCAGAGAGGTTCTCACCAATGAAATTCAGGCCCAGCATGAAAAAAAGTATCGTTCCAAAGAAAAAGCAAGCACCCACGAAGTCTATATGGGGTCGAGAAAGAGCCTCCGAGTCTTCGAGTAAAACCAGAATCAGAACGATCAGAACAATTCCGATGGGTAAATTGATATAAAAGATGTATCGCCAGGAATATTGGCTCACCACCCAGCCCCCCAAATTTGGACCAATGATACCTCCTATCGGGAAAATACTCGTAAACAGACCGATGGCTCTCGCACGATGTTCCGGAAATTGATCGCTCACGATGCCTGATGCTGTCGGGAGAAAGGTTGCTCCTCCAATGCCCTGGAAGAATCTAAACGCAATCAAAAAGTAAACATTCGGTGCAAGGCCGCAGGCAAGGGAACTGGCTGTAAAGAGGACGAGAGAATAGAAAAAGACTTTCTTGCGACCAAAGGTGTCGCTCAGGTTGCCCATTAACGGCATCACACTCGTAACGGCGACCAGGTAAATTGAAATCGTCCATGCCGCCCAGAGGACATTGGTGTTAAAGTCTTTCATGAAATTGGGGAAGGCTACTGCCACCGCTGTGGTGTCGATGGCGTACATGAAGAGTCCCATTCCGGCGGAAAGGGAAATGAGGTAGCGACGCATCTTAGAAACCGGTCTGTGAAGCCAAGAGGTATTGGGAATAGCCCAAATTATAATGGGAAGTCTCCCAATTGTCCAAATGAGGTCCCTACTGCTTAACCGACCTGCCAGAGGCGATTGAGTGGTTGGAGCAGGCAATCCTCGGCCTGGCAGACCGGGTTCACCGGAAGGAGCGAGCGCAAGAAGTGCTTCGGAGGCTTCGACACCAGAAGAATCGCCATGGAAAAACTTACTCAAGGCTCACTCTTGATCGACATCGGACGGCTGAACAAACTCCCTTGCTTCTCTACCAGACATTTTTTCGCTTGACGATCCCAATGGAATGATTATAAGATCTACCCGGTTACTGCATATTCCCTTATCCCACAGGGCCGAATAGGGTTTTTTCAGCCAGTGAACCCATCACAGAAATCAGTCCACGGGGAGGTAAGAAGATGAAAACGAAAAGACTCAGCATAATTGTGACTGTTTTGGGAATTTCTCTTTTCTTCCAGCCATTGATCGGTCAGGCAGCGGGACTCCAGTTTGGCTTTACACCCGTCCTGAGTGAGGCTGAAATGAAGGAGGAATTTCAGCCCCTCATGGATTACATGACCCGATCCACAGGAATTGAAGTGAGCCTCTATATTGCGAAGAATTACGGCGACCTGAAAGAACAAATGGAGGCAGGAAAGGTACAGATCGGGAGCTTCTCACCCTTTGCCTACGTCGATGCAGCCAGAGGGGGCAAAATAAAGATTATTGCCCAGTCCATCCTGGATCATTCCGCTTTCTACAAGGGGCTTATTATCGCGAGGAAGGACAGTGGGATCACCGGGCTTTCGGATTTGCCGGGGAAACGATTTGCATTTGTCGATCCAAAATCGGCCTCAGGTTACGTTTATCCCAGGGCCATGCTAATTGAAAAGGGATTTGATCCGGACAAATTCTTTAAGGAGATTCTGTTTGCGGGCGGCCATGATAAGGTGATCGTTGCGGTTCTCGAAGGCAAGGTTGACGCCGGGGCTATCTATGATGGTGCGCTCTCCATAGCAAAAGAAAAGGGGCTTAAGACAGAAGACCTGATGACGCTCGCAAGCACTGAACCGATCCCCCATGACGCCATCGTCGTCAGGACCGACCTCGACGATGGAACCACCCAGAAGATCCAAAAGGTTCTGATCGATCTTGAAAAGACGGAGGAAGGCAAAAAAGTAATTGCGAAAAGCAAAAAGAAACTGACGGGCCATATCCTGGCCGAGGATAAAACGTTCGACGTGGTCCGTCGGACGGCCAAGATCGCGGGGATGAACTGAGTTGGATATAGGGGGAAATTGTTCCGGTCGCCAAGGTTCCCGGTTTCAGGACTGAAGGAGAACCATTTCCTCAACACTCACGACTTTGATTTTCTTTCACCTTCCTCTGCCCTCATCAGAGCGGCGAGCCCTGTACTAAACGTGGGAGCCCCACCCGGTATTGCCGCTGTTTCAAGAGCCTCAAATATCTCCTGTTTCGTGGCTCCATGCCGTATTGCCCTCTTGATATGTTCGAAGACAGCATCTTCTTTTCCTCTAAACGCCAACAAAGCAATGACAATCAATTCCCTCGTCTTTATCGGAAGAGCCTTTCCGGCCGTCAGTCCCTTTTTATAGAAGTTGTTGTAAGCTTCCATAAATTCCACATCCTCGTTCGCTGCATACTCCCATGGTTTCGGTAAATAACCTCTTTCTTTCTCTATCGCCTCGATGAGCCTTTTTATCCTATTCTTGCCTTTTCCGTTTGCCATTTGAAACCTCCCATTCTCAGTTTTTATTGACGCTCCTTGAAGTCTCGGCGGTTGAACTGGTCAGGCGTATTGGTTTTGAGTAAACGAGCATCACCTGGCGATCCTCCTGGGCAACCCGAAGTCAAAGAACAAAGGACCCCGCTCTGCGCTTGATCATCATCAAACCCTCCTTCTCCAGCCGGGAATACGCTTTCGTCACCGCAGCCTTGCTCACATTGAAAGCATGGGCAATTTCCTCTTGCATTATTTTTTGTCCTTTCTTGAGCTTACCAGAAACAATCATTTCCTTAAGTTGCCTGTAAACTTCTTCTGACGATTGGAACCGCCTCAATTTCTTGGGAAAGATTTCTTTCAGAACCTCGTTGGGTATTCCATTCTTCATCCCACACATCCCCCCTTCAGACAGCGTCTTCTCGCAAAGTCGGTGAGTATCCCTCTTGCGACAAGTAGCCTGATCAAAGCATCCTCACAGACTACCCGGGACATGAGGAGTTCTTTAAACGAGACGACCCTTCACTGTCAAGAGCGATTGCCATGATTGTCTCCCCGACAAAAACTACTTTAATGACATTCCAAAATCATATGCCCTCTTCAATTCTGCCCGGTTCTCTCCGATTTCTCCTTTTTCATAGGCTCTCACCAGAATCTTTCCCACATACTTCATTGTCAAATAGTCAAACGACATACGAAACATTTTGACTAAGGGGGCACAGGACTTCGGGCCTTCCCCCGAAGGTGCTACAATGACCGCCTTTTTGCCCTTCACCTTTCCGTTCGCGACAAAGGGTCGCATTCGATCGAAAAGGAGTTTCATCGGCCCGGTAGGGCCATACCAATAATTCGGTGTACCGAAAATGACCAAATCTGCCTCCATGATCTTTGGATAAATCTGCTGCATCCCATCCTTAATGGGGCATAGGTGTTCCCTTTTTTTGCATTTTCGGCAGTCCACACAGGGAGTAATCTTATACTTATACAGGTAAAGCTTTTCACCTGTGTGCCCCTTCGTTTCAGAACCTTTCAGAATTTGATCAACCAATATGTCCGTATTTCCACCTTTTCGTGGACTTCCGACAAGCGCCAATATTTTCACCGGCCTCCTCCTTTCCTTTCTTCAATCTCTCGAATTCTGTCTAAGAAACAACATCGTCCGCAGACTCCTAAAATTCCATTTTCACTTATTATTCTGATGCCGGAACTCATGCTACAAGGCATGCGCTTCATCGATTGCTTCTTACCTTATCGAATGGAGCCCGGCATGGGTCGTCCCCCCTTACCCTCCTCTATTTTCCTGTTGACTTCCTTATACCAAATTGGTAATCTCTGGTCAAATAAAATCATCCCCACCTGGAAGGCTCGCGGGTAATGGGGTTTCGGACAGGTCCGTTCAATGGCACCAGTTAACCTTCTGATCGCGGCACATGACACGACGTCCCGGTTTCGAGTGGAATCGTTAGCCTCCGATGAAAGAAATCTGAAGACAGAGGGAGTATCATGAAGGAGGCTCGGTATTTGTTGAGACCTATTGGAATCGTAAGATCCTTGCTCAGGTCTCGTAAAGGCTGTCCCAAACAGGGTTGGGAAGGTGCGCCCGATGCCTGGCTGGAAATCGATGCAGCTTTTACGGACGCACTTGATGGTATTGCTGTTGGGAGTGAGATCCTCATTCTGACATGGCTTCACGAAGGCAGGCGTGACCGGCTCAGGGTTCATCCGCGAGGGAATCCGAAGGAACCCCTTCGAGGCGTGTTTGCGACGCGCTCCCCGGACCGCCCTAATCCCATCGGCCTGCACCGTGCAGAGGTGATGAAGATCCAGAAGACGGGTCGCATCAGGGTTCGGCCATTGGAGGCTTTAGACGGGACACCGGTCATCGACATAAAACCGGTCCTGCCTGAATTGGAAGAAAGGTAATGAGCAGGAAGCAGGGGGGGAAGAGTCAAGGATACAGGGGGACTCAGATGGGATGACGTTTTCTTTCCAAGATGACCTTCTACTGAAGGCACCAAGCCTTCCATTCCGGAATCTCATATGAAATGCCATCGTTGTAGCAGTCTCATGGTCTATGAAAGTTTCTACGGTGCCCATGAACACTTCTGGGGATGGAGGTGTATCGGCTGCGGAGAAATTATCGATGAGGTGATCCTGGAAAATCGCAATTGGACGAGGGGGGGGATGCAGCGCAGAGGAAAACGAAAGGATGTGACCCTAAACGATATTGAGGCTAGTGACTGAGCAGTGGTGAATTCAGTTCCGGAAGCATCTCGAATAAAAAAGGATCAGTCTGAGGGGGGTCAGACTGATCCCTGCCGGTGCATCAAACAGAAGTGAAACAAGGGTTTGGTGTAGCGGCTATTCAAGGATACCACGATGACATTAGGAAAGGATTAAAATCGTATTAAGAATCCTTAAAGGTGACTCTATCCGATTGCTATCCGTTACTACCACATTTAGTATTTTGCTAATCTTCTTACCCCAAGATTTGGGGATTGATAGACATAGAAATCAAAAGCCTTTTCAATACGTTACGTTAGCGTACTTAGTCACATTTACTGTGAAAACGGTGTGGAAAACTGAGTGGAATTCTCGTCGATGATAGCCACCTCGTACCATTTCTGACAGAGTGCCTAATGTTTGGGCACATGTTTTCTGATTTGATTCCATGAGTTAACTAAGTTTTGTGGGTCATCAGGGCCAGAATATCCTTTAGATCTTGACGTTTTCCCTCTCAGGGCGTCGATCTCCCGCCTCCGTCTTAGTCCTTGCCTTTCCCCAGAAAGGCAGCCACCCGCTCCCTGAACTCTGCCGAGGCGATCAAGTCAACCAGAAGATCATGGGTATGATGCAAGGACTGATATTCCTCCATATCCATTGCCCCCCTCACTGCCTTCTTCGACAATTTGAGAGCGAGTGGGCTGTGGCTCGCAATTTTGCCCGCCAACTCCAACGCACCCTCAAGGAACTTCTCTACGGGAAAAACCTGGTTCACAAAACCGATCCGATAGGCCTCCTTACCATCGATCATGTCTCCGGTGAGAATCAGCTCCATGGCTTTGCTTACTCCAATCACCGCGCAAACAATCCCCTCCCTCTCCAAAGGTTTCCAAAACTCTTGACAAATCGGTAGCCCTTTGGTATAAGAACTGTACGAACGTTCGTTCGTAAACCTTTTTCCAGGTCTTTGGAAGGGAGGGGAAAAATGGAGAAAAAATACTTTGACCGTGAGATCGAAACCCTGTCGAGAAAGAAGCTCGAGGCGCTCCAATTAGAGCGGTTGCGGTGGCAGATCACCCGATGCTACAGGAACTCGGACTTTTACCGGGAGAAACTGGATAGAGCCTCTATCACCCCTTCGGATATCAAAAGCCTGCGGGATTTGGTCAGGATTCCTTTTGTCACCAAAGAAGAGCTGCGGGATGAGCAGAGATTACACCCCCCCTTCGGGAGATACCTGGTGGCATCAGCGGACTGTATCAGGGAATTGCATCCTTCTTCAGGTACGACGGGGACTCCGGTAAATAACCTCTGGGGAGAAGAGGATGTCAAATCGATCACCCATTGGACGGCACGGACGCTCTGGAGCATCGGCGCGCGCCCTGGATTCATTATCCAGAACGGGCTGAGCTATGGTCTCTGGGTCGCAGGATTGTCCGTTCACTACGCTGCCCGGGCCCTCGGGTGTTTTGTCATCCCCATTGGCGCTTCGATGACGGAGAGGCAGATTGAATACCTGTTGAATCCAGGTTCGGACATGTTTCTCAGCACGCCTTCCTTTGCCGTTCACATCTCCGAGAAGATACGAGAACAAGGGATCAACCCCTCCGATCTGAAGGTGAGACTTGGCCTTTTTGGCGGAGAACCCGGCGCTGGGGCCACGGGTACAAGAAAGAAGATTGAAGAGGGACTCGGGATCAAGGCTCACGACTACTACGGGCTTGCTGAAATCGGCCCCACGTTCGCCGCCGAGTGTGACCGGCAAGCCGGCATTCATTGGGCTGAGGACTATGTCCTGGTTGAGGTGATTGATCCCGAAACGAAGCAGCCCTGCGAACCGGGAACACCAGGGGTCCTGGTCTTTACTCATTTGGCAAAAGAGGTGGCCCCAATGATCCGGTATTGGTCGAACGACGTCGCAAGCCTGGACAAAGAGCCTTGTTCCTGTGGCCGAACCCACGCCCGGTCTCCAGCGGGCGTCATCGGCAGGGCGGATGACCTCATCATCTTTAAAGGTGCGAAATTCTACCCTTTACAGGTGGAAAAGGTCGTCAGGAGTCTGGCCGAAATCAGTGATGAATTCCGCATCGAATTGACCGCGGACGGCCAAACGGGAATGGATATGGTAACGGTGGTTGTCGAAGTCGCTGAGAAAGGGAAGGAGTCAGGGTCATTGAAAGCGACATTGAAAAATCGGCTGAGAGAAGAGATCCTGGTGACACCCGCCATCCGGTTTGAACCTTATGGGAAGTTGGAGCGGACGATGTTTAAGGCCAAAAGAGTTGTGGACCTTCGCCCCCAGAAGGGGACATAATCCCAGGATGTATGTTACCTAATGGAACGGCATCCCATGTAAATCCCAGCCTGACCCGAAGTCGAGAGGGAATGATGAGATGGAGCTGTTTAGCCTGGAAGGAAAAGTTGCTATGGTCACCGGGGGAAGCCGGGGGATCGGAAAAGCGATTGCCTTTGCCTTGAGCAAGGCGGGGGCTAAAGTCGTTGTCGCCGCAACCAAAAAGGACCTTCTGCTAAAGGTTGTTGAAGAAATCCGGGGCCAGGGGGGCGATGGACTTGCGGTCGAGTGCGATCTTCTGAAAGATGCGGACCTCTCCAATCTCATCGAACAAACACTCCGTCACTACGGGAGACTCGACATTCTTGTCAACAACGCAGGGATCAGCCCCTTCTTGAAGAAATCCGAGGAGGTCACGAAAGAAGAGTGGGAGCAGGTTCTTCGCGTCAATTTGACCGCACCCTTTTTGCTCAGTCGCGAGGCGGGTAAGATCATGATGCGAAACCACTGGGGCAGGATCATTAACATCGCTTCCGTTGGAGGACTGGTTGGATTCCAGAGGCAGATTGCTTATTGTGTCTCGAAGGGAGGTCTCCTCCAGATGACCCGAGTGCTGGCAATCGAATGGACCCCCAGGCACAATATTACCGTGAACGCGATTGCACCCGGATACTTTGTCACAGATCTGACAGAGGGCGTGCGCGCTTCGAAAACGATTTCTGAGAATCTGCTACAGCGAACGCCCATGAGACGTTTTGGGGAGCCGAATGAAGTCGTGGCAGCCGCGATCTATCTTGCTTCGGAATCTGCCAGTTATACGACCGGAACGGTTTTGACGGTCGACGGAGGGTGGATGGCATTCTGATCCCACCCGGGATTGATTACCTCTCAGTTGCATTTCCAGACCCGGCGGGAACACTTCCAAAGCCTTGTAATGCGGGTTTGATTGACATTGAACGGGTCATGGAGGACCTCACCGAGAGTGAAGTCCAGGAAAGTTGGCGGAACGTGGTGCTTCGCATTCGAAAGGTTCCGCTACAAGGCCTCTCCAGTGTCCCCGCCGGGTCTGTTGGAGCAGTTTTTCTGCAACGTTAAGGATCACAATCTGCTTGAGAAGGGAAGGATGGTTGAACATGATTGGATCTGAGGAATTCCTGGAACGGCTAAAAAGGATGAGCGACAATATCTATATGGGTGGGAAGCTTCTCCGAAGAGATGATTCCGAGCTCATGCCGGGTGTTCGGGTCATCATGTTGACTTACGATCTGGCCAGAGATCCCCAACACAAGAGCTTATTCACAGCCCTTTCTCATTTGAATGGAAAAGAGATCAATCGCTTCACTCATATCCATCAGAGCTCAGAGGATCTACTCAAAAAGCTGGATATGACTCGGGCGGGCATTCATCAAACGGGATTTTGCATTCAACGGTGCATGGGGATTGATGCCATGAATGCCCTTTCAGTGGTTACGAAAGAAGTGGATGATGCGAAGGGGACTGAATATCACAAACGGTTTGTGGAATATCTTACCTATTGGCAGCAGGAGGATATCAGCGCCGCTTGTGCGCAAACCGACGTCAAGGGGAATCGTAAACTGCGCCCGCACCAGCAGAAGGATCCCGACCACTATGTGCGCATCGTCGAACGGAAGAAAGATGGAATTATCGTTCGAGGGGCGAAGAATCATATCACCATGGCAGCCCATGCCGATGAGATCATTGCCATACCCACCCGATTGCTTACCCCTGAAGAAAAGGATTGGGCGGTTGCCTTTGCCGTACCTGCGGATGCGAAGGGACTGAAAATCGTCAATCGAGCCAGCGCACCGAGGACCCGAAAATACCTGGCCTCACCCTTGTCCGACTTCGGAAGTTCTGACAGTTTCGTTATTTTCGATGATGTGTTTGTGCCATGGGAACGGGTTTTCATGGCGGGTGAGACGGAGTTTGCCGGAAGGCTGGCTCTGCTTTTCGCCCTCTATCACCGTCATTCTTACTGCGGATGCAAGCCGGGTGTCACGGACATTTTGATGGGATTGACCGCCTTGGTCGCAGAATATCACGGGATCGAAAAGGCCCAGCATATTCAGCACAAGATTGCCGATATGATTGGAGTCGGAGAACTCATCTATGCAGCCGGAATTGCGGCAGCCGTGAGATCGGAAAAGGCAACCAGCGGTACCCAGATTCCCAATACCATCTTTGCCAATGCGGGCCGCAGGCATGCCGGTGAGAATATCTACCATGAGCATAGTATTTTGGCGGATATCTCCGGAGGCATCCCGGCCACGTTGCCTTTTGAAGAGGATTTTTTCGCTGAGGAGACCAGGGATCTCCTCAATAAGTATATTATCCATAACGAACAGGTTCCTGCGGAGGCCCAGCATCGGTGCTACCGGACGATCAGTGATCTGATCTGCTCGGGGTTTGGAGGCGTGTGGCAGATTGCTGGTGTCCATGGGGGGGGCTCCCCGATCATGGAGACGATTGCCCTTCTCGGAAATTACGACCTCGATAAGAGAAAGAGGCTCGCAAAATACATCGCGGGAATTAAAGAATAATTGCCCATCTCCGGGGAGTTAAAAGGTGGATTCGCTTCGCTTAATCCACCCTACTCCTCTCTAAATTACTCCTCCCTTTGGCAAAGGGAGGCTGGGAGGGATTTTGAAGAAGGTTATTTTCTACTTAATGCTTAAGGTTTTTCGAGTTCTGATTTGATATACCCGTCGATTCCGCCCTGCTCGATGATCTCTTTCAGGACGGGCGAAAGAGTCTCGCTTCGAATCACCTCCTTGGTTCTTTCGTTGGTGATCAGCCCCTTCTCAAGGTCGATCTCGATAGGGTCCCCGTTCTGAATGGCTCCGGTAGAAGGGCAGATAATGATGGGAAGCCCGCTATTGATAGCCTCCCGATATAATCGGTGAAAAACAGACTCGGCAATGACAGCACGGATGCCTAACGCTTTTATCGAATAGTAAAAGTGGGCGTGCATATGCCCGCTCCCGAAGTTCTTGCCTCCTACGATAAAATCGCCCTCCTTTCCCTTTTTCGGAAAATCAGAATCATAACCTGTCATGCATATCTTGGCTAAAGCCTCCCGGTTGTTCAGATCGAGGTTCATATTCTTATAGAACTGACAGGCCTCGTCAGCATTGATATTATCGCCAAACTTCCATGCTGTTCCTTTCAACCTCTTCTCCATCTCCTCCTCCCTCTCCTGCTAAAGGTAATCTCTCGGGTCGGCTATCTTCCCCTCGATCGCGGACGCTGCCACCGTCTCCGGACTTCCCAGATAGATCTGAGCCTCTGATGATCCCATTCGGCCAGCCACATTATTTGTCGTCGTTGAAATGCAGACCTCCCCGCTTGCCAACAGTCCCCCGTAAGATCCGAAGCAGACGCCACACCCGGGCGATCCCAGAATGGCTCCGCTTTCCAAAAACGTCCCAAGGAGACCTTCCTCTGACAAACCTTTGAGCACTTCAGCCGAGGAAGGGGCAACAATAAATTTTACATGGGCGGCAGCTCTTCTCTTGTCAAGGATCCTTGCCACCCTTCTCAGTTCATCGAGCCTCCCGCTTGCACAACTGCCAATGTATGCCTGATCAATCCGGGTTCCCTTGAATTTTGAAATCGGCTGGCTGTTCACGGGGCTGGGAGGTGCCGCCAGAACGGGCTCCAGTTCAGAGAGATTGTATTTCAAAACCTCCAAATAGGTTGCGTCGGGGTCGCTGGTCACCGGGTCAAAAGACGCCTTCGCCCGGCCTTTCGCGTATTTAATGGCTTTCTCGTCGGGGCTGACAATCGCCGTCTTCGCCCCCGTATAAACGAGGCGTGCACAGAGGGACATCCGGTCATCCACAGAGATTTGAGAAACGGCAGGCCCTGCAAATTCTACCACGGAATATAATGCACCACCGTCTCCAAGATCGCCAATCACTCTTTGACTGAGATCTCTCGTCGTAACCCCCTTTTTCAGAGAACCGGTAAGCTCCACTTTGATACTCGTGGGCACCCGCATCCAGAGGGTCCCCAAGGCATAGGCCTCAAGGATACTCGTGCCTATCCCTGCAGCAAAACACCCCACTCCTCCCAGCGTGGTACATTCAAAATCATCTGAGGCCAGAAACTCACCCGGCAGCGCATGCCCTTTCTCGGCCATGATCTGATGACTGATCCCCTCGCCATAGTAGAAGTATTTGACGCCAAACTTCTCGGCCCAATTCCGAAGCCCCCGGTGGTTGTTCGCCCAGGTTAGGGTTGTTGCCGGAATGAAATGGTCGGCAACGACTGCCACCCTTTCAGGGTTCGCAAGCTTTTTCATCCCGATCCGGTCAAGCCTGCCCGTCCAGGTGGGATACGTGTAAAAGTCATGGGATGTAGAAAAACAGGGTCTGGCCCTGACAACTTCTCCCGGCTCCACCTTTCTCTTTCCAGCCGCCTTTGCCAGAATCTTCTCAGAAATGGTCATTCCCATTGCCGTGCCTCCAATTCTTTACAACAAACGTCATCGCGTGATCTTACCAAAGATGACCTCCTGAGAGGGCATGTATTTCTCCTGGAGCCGATTGATCTCCGGAAAGCCGACGAGGTTGAGAAATTCCGTATGATCGATCCTTTTGGGGAGATGAAGGTCTTTTAAAGTTAAATGACCGGGGATTTCCTTCAGAACTTCCTTCATGGCTTGGGCGGCTGCAAAGAGAGGGACGAGGGGATAGTTCAGGATCTTGACCCCGACCTTCTGCAACTCTTCCTTATTCCATTCATCGTTGAGCCAGCTCGCATAATGGATGCCTTCCATGATGTTAAAGCAGAGAGGAACCTTGATTTCCTTGCAGTGGGTTTTCAATTCGTCAACAGTAGGGAAGGCCTTCGAGATCAGGACGACCACATCGGCTCCTGCCGCCGCGTAGGCATTGGCTCGTCTCACTGCCTCCGCCCCTTTGGCATCGGTTCTCGCGATGATCACGAAGTCGGGATCTCTTCTTGCGTCAACCGCGGCCCTTATCTTTCCGATAGCTTCCTCCTCGGGCAGAATGCTGAAGAGATCAGCACAGGCCGGGCATCGCTTGGGAACCAACTGATCTTCCAGTACACCCCCTGCGCAACCCGCCCTCTCAAATTCCTGTACGGTTCTGATGACGTTCACGGCATTTCCGTAACCCGTATCGATATCGGCGATGATCGGAATCTTCACGGCCGCCGTCATGTGGGCAACCACAGCCAGGTTCTCGGTCATCGTATAAAGCTCCGCATCCGGTCTGCCGAGATGGCTGGCTGAGATGCCGAATCCGGTGGTGTAGATCGCCTGGACCCCTGCCTCTTCAATCAGCTTCGCACTCAGAGCATCATAAGCCCCAACCGTAATCAACAGATCATCGCCATTCAAAAACGCCCGTAGGGCTTTTGTCGCTTTCATCCAGATTCTCCTTTCTGCAAAAACCGAGGGGGAACCTTCGCCCCGGGTAAACACCGGACAGGTTTCCCCCTTCAGAGAACTCATTCAATCGGTTTTATCCATCCGCTTCGTGCGACCCATTTCCCCTTGACAATCTCTCCAATCATCCCCTCGTTCTGTCCCCTTCTCGGGTCCTTTGACTGGCCGATCTTGGTATAGGTGACCGGAGCTCCAATACCTTGATCATAACTCCTCAAGGATTCGAGGGTGTCCATCATTTTCTCCCGGGTAAGATCCTTTCCAACCATCTGGGCACAATGGACAAACAGGTCTGCCGCTGACCATCCCATGAGTCCCTGACTGCTGGGCGTCGATTTTGGATAATATTTTTTCATGGCCTCCAGAAATTTTTTGATTCCCGGCTTATCCGAGTCCAGAGGATAGTAGTAGGTTGGAATCATCAATCCTTCACTCCCCGGTCCCATGAGATTCAGGTTGGTAGGATCGTTCAGGCCGGAGGGTCCAAAGAGCTTCGGGTGCCAATCGAGCTTTCCCAACTCTTTCACAAAGAGGGCAGCCTCTTTGCCCAGGGCATAACAGATGATTCCGTCCGGTTTCGACTCTTTCATCTTGATGGCCTGGGAGCTCAGGTCAACGGCCAATCGTTCGAAGGTCTGAACAATGGTGAATTGCTTTTTCCATTTTTCCACCTGACTCAGAGCCTGCTTGTAAGCGTTCTGACCCCACTCATCATTCTGGTAGAGCATCCCCAGGGCTTGGAGTTTCAAGTCACGAAAGGCGTAGTCTACCATGACCTTCGCTTCAATACTCTGAGGCGCGGTCAGCACAAAGCCGTAAGGCTTGGGAGGCTGAGTTACGGCGTCCGAGATGCTGAGCCACCCGATGCTCGGAACCTTTTCGCCTTCGATGAACGGGTACGCTGCGAGCTGGTTTGCCGTTCCCATGTTCGCTACGAAAGCGAAAACGTTGTCTTGAGTAATAACCTTTCTTGCCAGAGCCAGAGAGCGCGCGGGTTTGTACTCGTCATCCTCCACGATGTAATTGATCTTCCGGCCGTGAATGCCACCTGCTGCATTCACTTCTTCAAAATAGGACATGGCTCCTTCTTTGATCGCATTCCCCATGTAGCCCAGGGTACCGGAGAGCGGCTGAAAACAACCCAGTTTGATCTCTTTGTCCGTGACTCCTGGAACGTCGGCTGCATACGATACTCCACCGATGGATAGGATGCCCGCCAATAAACAAAACAGAAAGAATCGCTTCATGATTTAACCTCCCTTCAATTTTAAATAGACAATGGTTACCTGTAGTTTTCGAAAACGCCGATCCATCCAATCTTTAAGAATCACCCCCTTTCTCTTCGCATCCTCTATCAAATTGGAAAATGCACTACCCGGCAAGGTAAACGTTTTTGACATAGTCGTTCTTGAGAAGCTCCTGCGAGGGCCCTGCAACGGGGAAAAGTCCTGTTTCCATGATATAAGCGAATTCGCACACGGCAAGGGCCAGGTTTGCATTCTGTTCCACAACCAGCAACGTAACGTTCTCATCCCGGTTCAGTTTTTCGATGATCCCGTAGATCTTTTCGGTAACCAAGGGGGCCAGTCCGAGGGAAGGCTCGTCCAACAAGAGAAGCTTAGGCTTGGCCATCAGGGCCCTCCCAATCGCCAGCATCTGCTGTTCTCCGCCGCTCAATGTCTGTGCCAGTTGCCCATTCCGTTCGGAGAGGATGGGAAAATAGTTATAGACCCGGTCGTAATCCTCCGTAAACTGTTTCTTATCTTTCCGGGAGAATGCACCCATTCTCAGATTCTCAAAAACAGTCAGGGACTTGAAGATCGCTCGGGTTTGAGGAACCTGGGAGATCCCCATCCCCACCCTCTTCTCGGCGGCCAGGAATTCAATCGATCTGTCCAGAAACCGGATGGATCCGTGACCGGGAAAAAGCAACCCGGAGATGGTCCGGAGGAGAGTCGTCTTTCCCGCTCCGTTCGCCCCTAAGATCGCGATGATCGAACCTTCCGGAACCTCCCAGGAGAGCCCGTGAAGAACTTCTTTCTTCCCGTATGCGGCCGCTACTTTTTCTCCGCGCAAGAGGACTCGTCTTTCCATCAAACCTTCTTCCTTCCCAGGTAAGCTTCGATGACCAGGGGATCGTTCTGAATGGAGGAGGGCGGGCCGAAGGCGATCCTCTTCCCATGGTCCATGACGCAGATTTGATCACAGAGGCCCATGACCACACTCATGTTGTGCTCGACTAAAAAGACGGTGATGCCCATTTGACGGTTGATCTGCCTGATATTCTCAACGATGCTTTGAACCTCCTTGGGGTTCATTCCGGATACCGGCTCGTCGAGAAGAAGTAACTTTGGAGAAAGACAGAGAGCTCTTGCCAACTCCACCAGCTTCTGGGTCCCGTGGGGAAGGCTCGAAACAATCTCATCTTTGACCTGGGAGAGGCCCAGGAAATCAATCCTCTCCTCCGCATCCTCCCTGATCTTCTTCTCTTCTGCGCGGCAACGGGAGGTCAGGAAAGCTCCCCCCAGCGTGCCACCCCGGAGGAAGGTATGCTTGGCTACGAGGAGGTTTTCGAGGGTCGTCATTTCTCCAAAGAGCTCGAGATTCTGAAAGGTTCGTGCGATGCCGAGCCGCGGGATATCATGGGGGGGATGACGAAGGATCTCTTCCCCTTTGAAAAGGACTCTCCCTTTTTGCGGATCATAGAAACGACTGAGACAATTGAAGACCGTCGTCTTGCCAGCTCCATTCGGACCGATGAGCCCGTAAATGCCCCCTTCTTCTATTTCCACATGGAGGTCATCGATCGCCATCAAACCGCCGAAACGCATCACCAACTCGACAATCTGCAATAAAGGTTGACTCATTGCTTTCTCTATTTTCCGCTCCACCGCCCGAAGAGTCCCTGAATGCCCTGAGGGAGGAAACGAAGAATCAATATCATCGAGATTCCGTAGACCACCCGTTGCGCTTCTTTCGCCCCCAACATCACCAGGATTTCAGGTAAGATCGTAACGAACAGGGCTCCCAGTATGGAGCCTGCGATGGTTCCCATCCCTCCAATGACGACCATGGAGACAAAGGAGATAGAAAGGAAGATGCTGAACGTGGGAGGATCAATGAACCCAACGTAATGGGCAAAAAGACTTCCAGAGAGACCGGTGAAGAAGGCACTCAAGACAAACGCAATCGCTTTATATCTGGCCACGTTGATCCCCATCGCCTGGGCGGCGATAGGACTCATCCTGAGGGCCGCAAAAGCCCGGCCGGTCTTCGTTTTAGAGATGTTTCTCCCGATCACCATGCAGGAAATGGCCACCGGAAAGAGAAAGTAGAAGAACTTCAGATCCGTATTCAGGGCCCATCCCCCCAGGGAGGCCTTCGTGACCGTCAGCCCATTGGCCCCGTTGGTGAGGCCCGACCAGCTGATGAGGATCTGTTCACAGATAAGCACAAAGCCCATCGTTGCGATTCCCAGATAGATATCCTCCAGACGAATGGCGGGAAGGCCGATCATCAGGCCGATGACCGCAGCCAGGCCCCCGGCAGTGAGAAGGGCCCCGAAAAAGGGAAATCCCAGTTTCTGGATCAATAGAGCTGACGCATAGGCTCCGATTGCGAAGAAGGCTGCGTTGCCAATGGATACCTGATTGGTGCCGACCAGAATATTCATGCCATAAGAGGCGATGATGAAGATGATGGCTAAATTGATGACATATCGAAAGTAACTTCCCACAAAGAGCGGGATCAGGGCCACGAAGAGGATGAGAACGGACCAACCGAAGACGGGCCTCCTTGAAAACCAGCCCCTCAATGAACTCAGGCTCTGAATCATACCTTCTTCCTCCTCAACTGACCAAAGATACCCTGGGGCATGATCATCAGAACGAAGAGGATGATCAGGAAAGGAAAGGCATTCTTAAACTGGCTGGAGATGTAGGCTCCTACGAAGTTTTCCATCACGCCCAACAGGATACCGCCGACGATGACCCCGGGCATGCTGGTAAAGCCTCCTAAGACCGCTGCCACGAAAGCCTTCAAGATGACCACCTGCATCATATTGACGTCGAGATAAATGATCGGAGCCAGGAGGATGCCGCTCAGGGCTCCGATCATATTTGCCAGGATCCAACTGAGGCTGAAGATCCGGGCAATACTGATTCCCATCAAGCGGGCTCCCTCCATATCGTCAGCCACCGCTCGCATGGCAATGCCCATGGTGGAAAAACGGAAGAAGAGGTAAAGGAGGACCATGAGCAAACAGGAGATAAGGAGGATCAGGAGGTTGAGGGAGGAAAAAACAATCCCCTGAATATTGATGGGTTTATCCGGGATCATGGAAGGAAAGGTCAGTGGATCTTTTCCCCAGATCCACATGGCCACCACTCCCAACGAGAGGAACAGGCCCAAGGTGACGATAACAACCGTCATCTGCGCGGACCCGATAAAGGGCCGGGTGATGAATCTCTCGATTCCATATCCGATCAGGGCCGCGAAGACCAGGGTCAGGATGACCGCCAAGGGATAGGGAAGATGGAGATTCGTCAAGAGGGTGTAAGCGAAGAAGGTGCTCACCATGGCCAATTCGCCATGGGCGAAATTGAGGATATTGGTCGACTTAAAGATGAGGACCACGCCCAGAGCCACCAGGCCGTAAAGAATACCGACTGCCATCCCGCTGACGATTAATTGGGGGATCATGAAGACCTACTGTATGAGGATCGGAACAATCCTCTAACAGGTTGCTGAAAAACGCCCACCTGCGGCGTTATCCGGCCGACTCACCGTCTTGTCGGCGTGGCAAGACGTCGCTCCTTATTCGTCGCGACGCCACCCCTCATCCTTCGTCATTGCGGCGTACTGCCAAGTACGCCTCATTCCTCTGGATTTCGGGTGCCTTGCATCTGGCCATTTTTGAGCAACCTGGGAAACATGACTTTTTCAGCAGCCTGCTAAGGACCATCCTTTTCTCTCTCTCTTTATTGACCGAATTCAATCCGGGTGCCCAGGTCTGCCTTTTTTTATAATTCCGTTCTGAACGAGTTCAACGATCTCTTTCTTCATCTCTTTCAAAGTTGCTTTCCCGCGAAGAGCCCATCGTTTGAGCACCCAGCAATCGATCATCATCTTGATGAGATTTGCCAGCATGATGGAATTCCCCGGCTTAAAGACCCCTTTCGCCATCCCGTCTTCCAGTACCTTCTGGAACTTTTGAATGTGCATCTCCTCACCCTTCAGGAGAGAGCGAAGGGATTTCTTGCTTAAGGCATGGGATTCCTGATAGATGAGCAGGATCAAATCTTGATACTTATCCATGGTCTGCAATTCAATCTCAATCATTTCCTTGAGTTTCTCGACGGGGTCGCTGACATCGCTGGTTTCCTGGTTGATGGCCTCCAAAATCATTTCAGCCGCTTTCTGATGAATAATATAAAGGATATCCTCTTTGGTATTAATGTAATTGTACAAATTACCGAGGCTGATCCCCGACTCCTTGCTGAGCTCCCTCAGCCCGGTAACGTGGTAACCTTTCTTCGTAAAAAGTCTTGAAGCTGCCTCGAAGATCTGGTTCCGCCGTTCTTTTATCAGCTGGTGATTCTTAATGACCGTTGGAATCTTTTTCTGAAAGCTCGCCTTCGGCATGGTTCAACTCAACGGAGAGAGGATAGATTCATCGTACGCTCTATTCTGAACGAACGTTCGTAAGTAGATTCATATATGAATCCTCGTTCCTTGTCAAGTCTTTTTTTAGAAGAGGAGGAAACGCGTTCTCAAGGAGCCATTTCAACACGATTTCTCAGTAAGCCGAGGTTTTCGATCTCGGCTTCGAGGATATCCCCCGGCTTCAAGAACCAGGGGGGCTGATCGGCCTTTCTTGAGAAAGCCACACCGGATGGGGTCCCGGAGGCAATAATATCCCCCGGCTCTAACGTCATCTGGGACCAATATTGGACTAAGTCAACGACCTTGTAGATCATGTTACAGGTGCTCGAATTCTGCCGGATTTCACCATTAACCTTCAGCCGCATGCTCAAGTTTTGAGGATCCGAGACCTCATCCCTTAAGACAAGAGAAGGCCCCATCGGTCCGAAAGTATCAAAATTCTTGCCTAAGAGCAGAAGCTGATTCTGCATCTCTTCGACTTGAACGTCCCGTGCGCTGATATCGTTAAAGATCATATACCCGCCAATATGTTCAAATACCCTTTCTCCGGGGATATTTTTCCCCTGTTTGCCGATGACAATGGCCAGTTCGAGTTCATAATCCAATTTATGGACATTCTGGGGACAGAGAATGGTTCCTTCATGTCCAAGCAATGTTGTGTTGACTTTGACGAAACCGACTGGAATCGAAGGGGCCTTGATGTCCCTTCCTTTCTCCTTCCAATGCTCCCGGCTCTCCTGTAGGTGCTCCGAGAAATTTCGCCCCATGGCGATGATCTTTCCGGGCTGCGGGATCGGAGGCAAATATTTGACCTGGTTCGGTGCATAAATAACCTTTTTGTCCGCGTCCTCTCCATGCTCGCGGCCGGCGGCTTCAAAATATTTCATGATCTCCTCAGCCACCTCCTTAACCGGGTCACCCTTCTGCAAAAAATGGATCACGCTACTTAAACCGTATTCCAGCCCATTTTCCGGTCCTCTCGGTAGAGAGAGTTTTTCTTTGATCCGGACCCAGGCGGAAAGCAGGTCCACAATTCTACCGTCGGAGAGGATCCCTCCCACTTTTTCTTCGGACCGATCGGCCACAAATGTCACAAGTTTCATTGAGAAACCTTCCTTTCTCCCTGTCCCGGAATTTTGTTAGGATTCAGAATGTGTGAAAAATCGGGCACCTGCCAAGGAATCGGCGGGTTGCTCTCGCTGGAAAACCAGGTCAAAAGATTTCTTCCGGGTTTTCCAAAATCTCCTTCACCCGGCTCAAAAAACGGGCTGCCGGGGCCCCGTCAATCACCCGGTGGTCAAAGGCCAGACAGAGGTTCATCACCGAACGGATGGCGATCTTATCCCCTTCAACCACCTTGACCTTCCGATCGAGCTTTCCCACCCCTAAAATGGCGCTTTCGGGCTGATTGATAATCGGCGTAAAGAAATCGATTCCGAATGTCCCGAGGTTGGTGATCGTAAAAGTTCCGAAACAAAGTTCGTCCGGCCCGATCTTCCCCTCCTGGGTCTTCTGAAGAAGGAGACTGCTTTCTCTCGAAATATCAAGGAGACACTTCTGATGGGCATTTCTAAGAACGGGAACGACCAGTCCCCTTTCCGTGGCAACGGCAATCCCCATGTTCACATTCCCGTAGAATTCGATCTCCTCCCCTTTCAGGCTCGAATTGATTTCGGGATGTTCCGTGAGGGCCTGGCTGACAGCCCTGATCAGTATGTCGTTCAGTGAAACGCGAACGCCTTTTGAATCCCAATCGGCCTGGTTCTCATCACGCAAGCGAACCACCTCGGTCATATCGACTTCCATGACCTGCGTGACCCTCGGGGCAGTGTGCCAACTTGAGGCCATCCTCTCCGCGACAACCTTCTTGATTCCTTTCAGAGGAACCCTCTTTGATACAAGAAGCGGAGAAGCCTGGACGGAGACATTCTCCCTCGCCTCGAAAGCCTTCAAGACATCTTCCCTGGTAATGCTCCCGCCAGGTCCCGTCCCGGTTATTCCTTCAAAGGATAACCCCTTCTCCTCTGCAATCCTCCTGGCCAGAGGGGATATCCTGATCTCACGCCGCTCTCCCCTTGCTCTTGGAGGACTCTCTGATGCCGGCGCTTCAGGGGAAGCTCCCATAGACTCTCCCGATGGAGGAGCCCCTGTCTCCTTTCTGGCCTGCCGGACTAGATCATCCAGGTCGAACGTCTCCCCCGTCTGAGCGATCACTGCGATCACTTCCCCCACCGGAAGCACGCTTCCCGCCTCTGCCATCACTTTCACGAGGACTCCCGACTGAGGAGCTTCCACCTCATAATTGACCTTATCCGTCTCAATCATGCAGAGCACCTCTCCCTTATCGACGGCATCTCCCTCCTCTTTCATCCAGGTCGTGATTGTCGCCTTATCCATCGTCAAACCAAGTTTTGGAACCGTGATCGCCTTTGCCATGGACCCCTCTTCGTTCTATCCAAATAATTCTCTAACCCCTTTGATGATGGCCTGCTCATCGGGAATGACAAAATTCTCCAGTTTGGGGGCAAAGGGAACCGGGCTGTTCGCTGCTGCGACCCGCTTGATCGGGGCGTCGAGGTCATAGAAAGCCTTCTCGCTCACGATTGCCGCAATCTCCGCCCCATATCCTAAGCGCTTGCACGCCTCGTGAACGATCACCAGCTTGCCGGTCTTCTTAACGGACTGGAGGATCATCTCCTCATCGAGGGGGACGAGGGTCCTCGGATCGATCACCTCTGCGTCGATTCCTTCCCGGGCAAGCATCTCCGCGGCCCTGAGACTCCTTAAAACCATCCGTGAAGTGGCCACGATCGTAACGTCCTTCCCTTCCCTTTTGATATCCCCTTCCCCGATCGGGATAAGATATTCCTCCTCCGGGACAGATCCTTTTTCATTATAAAGAAGCTTATGCTCGATGAAGATGACCGGGTCATCGTCCCGGATGGACGACTTGATGAGGCCCTTGACATCATACGGGGTGGAAGGCATCACCACCTTCAACCCGGGGACATGGGCGTACCAGGCCTCAAGGCTCTGAGCGTGTTGCGCGGCGGAGGACCTTCCAGCCCCTCCCTGAGTCCGGATCACCAGCGAGGCTTTCGCTTTCCCTCCGAACATATAGCGAACCTTGGCAATCTGGTTGGCGATCTGATCCAGAGCGATGGTCGAAAAATCGATGTACATGATTTCACCCACCGGCCTCATTCCCGCCAGCGCCGCCCCAAGGGCGGCTCCTGCGATGGCTGCCTCTGAAATGGGCGTATTTCGAACCCGGGCTGGACCAAACTCTTCAAGGAGCCCCTGGGTCACCTTATAGGTTCCTCCAAACTCGGCAATGTCCTCACCCAGGAGAAAGACCCTCTCGTCCCTCCTCATCTCCTCTCTTAACCCCTCCTTTAAAGCGTCCCGATAGGTAATCTCCCTCATGCTCTCCCCCCTTTACGGAATGTATCTCCCCACATAGATGTCCTCAAGGGCGTCTTCAAGATCCGGGTCCGGACTCCCTTGAGCAAAGGCAACCGCCTCCTCTATCTCCTTTTCGACCCGCCGGTTGATCTCCTCAATATCCTCTTCACCAAAAGCACCTAAGGCTACCAGGTTCTCTCGATAGAGTTTAATAGGATCTCGCTTCTTCCACTCCTCCACCTCTTCTTTTGTCCGGTAGAGAGTACCCGGGTCTCCCACGTAATGGCCAAACCAGCGATAGGTCTTACATTCAATGAGGGCGGGGCCTCCCCTCTTTCTGGCTCTCTCCACCGCCGCACTCACCGCGTCGTACACAGCAATGACATCATTTCCATCCACGCACATCTCCGGAATTCCGTATCCTCCTCCCCTCGCCGCAATGTCACAGATGTTTTGATGAACCCTCTGTGGCGTTGACTCTGCATAGAGGTTGTTCTGGCACGTAAAGATCACAGGCAGCTTCCAGACCGAGGCCAGATTGAGGGCTTCGTGGAAAGATCCCGTATTAGAGGCACCGTCTCCAAAAAAACTGAGACAGACCTGATCTCCTCCCTTTAACTGGCAGGCAAGGGCTGCCCCATTGGCAATGGGCAGGCCTCCGCCGACGATCCCGGTGGCGCCCAGGATTCCTAAGTCCAGATCCGCAATGTGCATGGACCCTCCCTTTCCCTTGCAATAGCCTGTCTTTTTGGCAAAGAGTTCTGCCATCATTCGGTCGGTCTTCGCTCCCTTTGCAATGATATCTCCGTGGCCCCTGTGAGTGCTGATCATATAATCGTCGTCCCGGAGGGCCATGCAGGCTCCCACCGAAACCGCTTCCTGGCCGATGGAAGAATGGAGAAAGCCTGGAAGAACCCCCTTCAGGAAAAGTTCAACCGCTTTCTCCTCAAAGGAACGAATGCGCGCCATCTTTTCGTAGACGTCAATCAATCTTTCCCTGGGAATCATAGGATCTCCTTCCGCAATCATGAGGGATCAGGGGGGATGGACAGGCCATTCCGCTCTGTGTCCTGACTGGAGAGTTCTTACACTAAAAGGGGCAGTGCTGTCAAACCCAAGCCGCGATCGCCACGCATTTTAACATAATGCCCCATGCCCGGAGGGCACCCACGCCTGCGTGCCGAAACGCGATACCAGCCCCAGACCTGCATGGGCACTCTGGCGTGCAGGCACGAACCATGAAAATAAGAATTCCCCCTCTCTCGCTGGCGGGAGAGGGTGTGGGTGAGGGTGGGACATCCTGGTTTCCCCCTCACCTCAATCCTCTCCCCCGGAGGGGAGAGGAGGTATTTTAGGGGTTATTTTCTAAGTAGTGAGGCGAAGGTATTCATCCTCTCTTTTTTCTTTTCTCTTTCGTATATAAGCTAAAGAAAGATGTGGCAGGTGCGGGTTCAGCACTTGACATTCAAATTGGGAAGAGGTATGAAAAGACGACTTTCTGGGACTGAGAATGCTTCAAACCGAATCGCGCGATTCGAATAAATGCTTGCATTAGCTCGGGCCAAGTTTATAGTAAATCAATCCTCAAAGGAGGGATCTATGACGACGCAGAAGGGGTCGATAACAGGGTGTTTCCTCGTTTTTCTGGTGAGCCTTCTTTCCATCGGACTGTTTCTTTATCCGGCAGACGGCTGGGCCCAGAAAAAGGGGGGGACACTTAAAGTCGGCTTTGGGATGACAGCAGTAAAAATGGATCCTCACATGACCGGCGCCTCGGCTGACATCTACATAGACGCCCAAATTTTCGAGAGACTCGTCTATTACAAGTGGAATGAAACTACGAAACAGGCAGAGCCCATTCCGTGGCTGGCCACGAAATGGGAGGTCTCTTCCGACAAGATGGCCTGGACTTTTTATCTCCGGAAGGGGGTCGAGTTTACGGACGGAACTCCCTTTGACGCTGAAGCGGTGAAATTCAACATCGACCGCCTGCTGGGCCCGCCAGCGGGGCCCTATACGAACTCTTACGCCCCTGTCTTCAAGAGTGTGGATGTGATTGATAAGTACACGGTGCGGCTGAACCTGAAGGTCCCGGCCGTGCCGCTGGAATCATTTCTTGTCCAGAGCTACATTGGCATGATGAGCCCGGCGTCGGTAAAGAAATGGGGCGATAAAGCCGGGGCTCATCCTGCAGGAACAGGACCCTATAAGCTGAAGGAATGGCTCCAGGGAGAAAAGGTTGTCCTGGAAGCAAACATGAAATACTGGGGGGGAAGACCGAATCTGGACACAGTTGAGTTTATCTTCGTTCCCGACAGCAGCGCCCGGATGAATATGCTCCAAACAGGCCAGGTCGACCTGGTATTCAACCTCGATATCCCGGATCTCGACAAGGTGATCCAGGAGAAGAAGTTCAATGTGATCGAGTATCCTACAACGGAGCTTCTCACGTTGACGTTAAACAATATGTTTAAGCCAACGAATGACATGGCTGTCCGCCAGGCAATCAAGCTCGCCATCGACCGGAAGGGGATTGTCGATAAAATCTTAAAAGGCCACGCGACAATCGCCGAAAGCGCTGTGGCCCCGGTCATTTGGGGGGGCTACACCACCGACCCTGTGGTATGGGACCCTGAAAAAGCAAAAAAGATCCTTACGGACGCAGGATGGATTCCAGGACAAGACGGGATCAGGGAAAAAAAGGGAGAACGACTGACGCTGAAAGTTCGCTACCCCACGGGCCGCTACGCCATGTGCGATGAAGTGGTTGCTGTCATTCAAAATCAGTTGAACAATATTGGCTTTGATTGCATCACCGAAAAAATGGGATTCGGCCCCTGGATCACTGCTGCCCTTCTCCCCCGGGAAAAGACGACAGGAGATTCCTTTATCATCTCCCTGCCTGGTAAGGAGGATGCTTACTGGGTTGTCGCCCGGATGAGGTCGGTCGCCCCGTACGCGTTCTATCAGAACCCGACGGTGGAAAAATTGATCGAGGACCAGCTTGTCGAGACGGATAAAACCAAGAGGAGGGAGATGCTGAAACAAATCCAGATCATCACCTCTCGTGAGGCCTATTGCGCGAACCTCTATTTCTCGAACTACAATATCGTCTTCAAGAAGAATGTTCACGGTGTGGAAGGAACCAAGGTCCCGGTCTCCGATTCATTCAATGTTCTGAACGTCTGGATGGAATAGGACGGGATCACGGAAACATGAAGCAAGAGGAGAATTGGCTCCCATGGCTGTCGGAACAAGGGTAAAGATGCTCGAAAAGATCAGAGTCCTCGATCTGAGCCGGGTGATGTCCGGACCTTTTTGCTCCCGGATGCTCTCAGATCTCGGGGCAGAAGTGATCAAGCTCGAATCCACGCACGGAGACCCCATGCGCTATCAGCCGCCTTTAATAGGCGGGTTTGGCAGCTATTTCACTCAATTTAACGTGGGCAAAAAGAGCCTGGCCATGAACCTGCGCCATCCCGATGGGGTGAAACTGATCAAGCGACTTGTCCCTCTTTGCGATGTGATCATTGAGAATTTTCGTCCCGGGACTCTAAATGAAATGGGGCTGGCCTATTCGGTGTTAAAGGAGAGCAATCCAAAGATCATCCTCTGTTCGATCTCAGGATTTGGCCAGGACGGACCGGAAGCGAAGCGTCTGGCCTACACGGACATTGTTCAGGCCTATTGTGGGATGGACTATATGGCCGGCAGAATGTTAGGGCCGGACGCGGATCCGCCTGGAATGCCTTACTCCTTTGGGGATAGCTATGCCGCCTTGAATGCTGCCGTGGCTATTTTAGCGGCCCTGTTCCACCGGGAGTCTACCGGCGAAGGCCAGGCCATCGACATTTCCATGCTCGATTGTCTTCTTGCTGCCAACGACTCGGCCCTGCAGAAGTTCATCTTCTCCGAAGGACAGATGGACACGCCCGGCGCCTCTTTCCGTCCACCGATCCGATTCAGAGACGGGTTTATGGCGGTTTCCTTGAACCTGCAATTTGATCGAATGTGCCAGGCCATTGGCCATCCGGAGCTTCCGAAAGACCCGCGCTATAAGGTTCTGGAGGAAAGATATAAACCCGAGAATTTCAGTGCCTATCTGGCCACGATCAAGGAATGGAGCCGTGGCAAGACGGTGAAGGAGGCCAGCGAGATCTTCGAAACGTACGATATCCCCTTCAGCAAGGTGAATTCCTTGAACGAGGTGGTCAATAGCCCGGTGGTGAGCTACCGGAACATGATCGTCGACGTTGAACTCCCCGATTTCGGACCGATCCTGGTTGTGAATACTCCCTTTAAATTTTCCGAAACTTCCACTCGTCCCCAGGGTCCTCCTCCCTGGTTGGGGGAACACAACAAGGAACTCTTGAGCAGACTCCTGAAAATGACCGATGAAGAAATCGAAGCTCTGAACCGGCAGGGAATCCTGGTGGAACAGAAAGAACCCCCGACAACGGCATAAAAGACAAAGCGGGCGAGAAAAGGAGAAGCGATGGTTATCGATATCGAGTGCGATATTCCTACTAAGGAGGCCGTGCAAAAACATATCGAATCCGTGGGTAGCGGCGATACCAAAGGGCACGTGAATTATATCAACCTCTTTGGTCCCCGCTGGGCCGCTGAGATCGGGATGAATCCTGCCGAGTTCGAAAGGGCTAAAAAGACCATGGCACCGGCCCAGCTTTGGAAATCGATCACAGAGAAGAGATTAGAACAGGCCATGACTGAGGAAGCCTTTGTCAGGATGCTCGATGACGCGGGGGTGACTTGGGCCTGCATCGGGACGGGCCGATTTGCAACCATTGAGCATACGGCCAGCCTGGCCCAAAAATACAAGGGGAAGTTTATCCCCTGGGCAAGGATCAGTCCCCTTGAGGGGATGGCGGGCGTCCGGAGGCTCGAATATTGCGTGAAAGAACTGGGGATCAGGGGTCTTGAGGTTTCTCCATTCCGTGAGAAGATCTATGTGAATGACAAGAAATATTATCCTTTCTACGCCAAGTGTGTCGAACTGGGTATTCCGATGAGGGCCCACACTTCCATGAATTATGCCACTGACCGGGCTATGGACCTGGGACGGCCGGTCTATCTCGATGAAGTGGCCTGTGATTTCCCGGAGCTCACCATCATCGCCGGGCTGGGGGGGTGGCCCTGGGTTCCGGAACTAATCGGTCTCGCCCGCAGACATCAGAACCTGTACATCGATCTCGCGGCTCACCGCCCCAAACATATCAAGAACCCCGGAAGCGGCTTTGAGATGTTGCTTCAGTTCGGAAATACCGTGCTTCAGGATCGAATCCTTTTTGCCAGTTCCTGGCAGACAGTGGCTTTGCCCATGAAACAGATCATCCAGGAGACCGAAGAGCTCACCAGAAACGAGACGGTGAAGCGCAAATGGATGTGTGAAAATGCAGCTCCCATCTTGAAGCTCTAAGAGAGGTTCGGTTTGTGTGGATAGACGCCGTTGATGGGGTGGAACAGTTGGACCGGCTCGATACAAGTGAAAAGCCCGAAGGAAACGAAGATCGGTGTACTATTTTAAGACAGGTGAGGGTCCTCGATTTTAGCCGTGTACTATCCGGGCCTTTCTGTACCCGTATCCTTGCGGACCTGGGGGCCGAGGTGATTAAGGTCGAAACCGGCGCGGGAGATCCAACGCGCCTGTCTCCCCCGTTTAAAGGGAGATTTGCCAGCTATTTTACACAATTCAATGTCGGTAAGAAAAGTATAGGGGTTAATCTACGCAACCCCAAGGGATTGCAGCTCATCAAGAAGCTTGTTCAGATATCGCACGTCGTCATAGAGAATTTTCGTCCCGGGATTCTGGCCAAGATGGGATTGGGATATCCTGTGTTAAAGGAGATCAACCCTCGAATCATCCTCTGTTCCATCTCCGGGTTCGGTCAGACCGGGGCAGAAGCCAACCGGCTGGCTTTCACAGATATTGTCCAGGCTTATAGCGGGTTGGATGATATGTCGGCTAAGATGATGGGGCCGACGGCTGACCCTCCGGGTTTCCCCGCCTCCTTTGGCGACAACTACGCCTCCCTGAATGCGGCCATCGCCATTCTGGCCGCTCTTTACCAGTGCGATCACACGGGGGAAGGCCAGGCCATAGACATCTCCATGCTCGATTGCCTGGTGGCGGCCAATGACTCGACGCTTCAAAAGTATATCTTTTCGGACGGAGAACTGGATCGTGCCGATACCGCGTTTCGGCCCCCTCTCAGGATGAAGGATGGTTACATGGCGGTCGCTCTCCTATATCATTTCGATCGCGTGATTCAAGCAATCGGGAGACCGGAGCTCCTGCAAGAGGAACGTTTCAAAACGATCGGCATCAGGCGCAAAAAGGATAATTTTGAAATCTATCTGAAGATCGTCAGGGAATGGGCTCGCAATACGACCCTTGCCGAGGCCGCGAGCCTTTTTGACCAATACGATGTGGCCTATAGCAAGGTGAACTCCGTGGCCGAAGTCGTCAACAGCCAGGTGATGGGGGACCGAAATATGTTTGTTGAAACGAACCTCCCCAAATATGGGCCCGTCAGGGTGGTCAATACGCCTTTCAAGTTCTCCCAGGGCCCATGCGGGCCTCAGGGGCCTCCCCCGGATTTGGGAGAACATACCCGGGAGGTCTGCCACCAACTTTTAAATCTGTCTACACAGGAAGTCGAAGGGCTGATTCAGGAGGGCGTTCTTTTTAGTCGGGAGAATTCTTGACCGGCGTCGATTCCCCACGAAACCAATTCGTTCTTTCCTTCGCTTCGTGCGATTTCATTCGCGGACCTTCTTCGGCAGGAGAATAGGAATGCGAGGATAAGTGGATGGTCTCCTATATTCTAAGGCGCCTTTTGCTGCTCATTCCCACCCTTCTTGCCATCACCATGGTCTCTTTTTTTATTCTCCAGGTTGTGCCGGGAGATCCGGCCAGGGCCATGGCGGGTCTGGACGCCGATGAGAAAGATGTGCAAGCGATCCGACAGGAGCTGGGATTGGACAAGCCCATCTTTATTCAATATGGGATCTTTCTCAAGAATATCCTCCGGGGAGACTTCGGGCAATCCATTCGCTCCCGGGACGACGTGATCAAACAGATCTGGCCCAGGTTTAAGAATACCCTGCGGCTCGCGGTTGTCAGCATCAGTCTTTCTATCGTCCTCGGTATTTTCGCGGGTCTCCTTGCGGCTACCCATAAGAATTCCTTCTTCGATTACTCCACGATGGGTTTGATCCTGCTCGGTCTCTCCGCCCCCACTTTCTGGATCGGCCTGGTTCTGATCCTGGTTTTCAGCGTTTTTGCAGGATGGTTTCCCGCGGGTGGAATGGAAGGGGTTCGGGCCCTCATCTTACCGGCGATTACCCTGGCCGCACCTTCGGCAGCGGTAACCGCCAGGATGACGCGCTCCAGCATGCTCGAAGTCTTACAGATGGATTATATCAAGGCCGCCAGGGCCAAGGGACAGAAGGAATTCAAGGTGGTCCTTAAGCATGCTCTGAAAAACGCCCTTTTGCCGACGATCACCGTGGTTGGGATACAGTTCGGCTATTTGCTCGGAGGAGCCGTCCTGGTGGAGACCGTCTTTACCTGGCCGGGCCTGGGCTGGCTCCTCGTGGATGCGATCTTTGCTAAGGACTACCCCGTCGTCCAGGCTGGAGTGATCTTCTTCGCCGCGGGTTTTGTTCTGGTTAATTTGGCTGTGGATGTAGTCTACACCTACCTGGATCCCAGGATTTCCTATGAATAATCTTTCTCCGATAGAACGATGAAAGACGGATACTCCCAGAGAAAAAAACAGTGGCGTCTAACCTGGATCAGGTTCAGGCGGAACCGGATGGCCATGGTTGGAATGGTCATTATCCTCCTTTCTATTCTCATTGCACTCCTATCGCCTTATCTTGCCCCTTACAATCCTTTAAAGCAGGATCTCCAATCGATTGGAGCAGGAATCAGCAGGGAGCACTGGCTGGGATGCGACCAGGTGGGGAGAGACATCCTCTCACGCATCCTTTGCGGAACCCCCATCACCCTGAAAATCGGCCTCATTTCGGTGATACTGGGCCTCATCCTGGGTACGGTGATCGGTGCCATCGGAGGCTATTACGGAGGCAAAACAGACGCCGTCGTGGTTTTCTTTACGGACGTCCTCTTCTCTTTTCCGGGGATGCTTTTGGCCATCGCCATTGTAGCTGCCGTAGGGGCAGGCTTGGGGGCGGTGATTATTGCAGCCGGAGCCTCCTCCATTCCCCAGTTCATTCGCATCACACGGGGCGTCGTGATGGCGGAAAAGGAGCGTGATTATGTATTGGCCGCACGGGCCATCGGCGAAGGCAATCTATCGATTATCGGGCGATACATATTGCCTAATTGCCTCGCGGCTATTTTGGTCTTACTGACCGTGCGGATTGCTACGATCATTCTCATCGTCTCCGGCTTGAGTTTTCTCGGGCTCGGAGTGCAGCCTCCCATCCCTGAGTGGGGAGCCATGCTGGCAGAGGGGCGGGGATATCTGCAGAAGTATCCTCATATTGCCATGTTTCCCGGCCTGGCCATCATGATCGTCGTACTGGCCTTCAACCTTCTGGGGGATGGTCTGCGAGACGCGCTCGATCCCAAGATGAAAATCTGAGACAGGGTTCTTTTGAAGATGAGAGAAGTCCTTCTCGCTATAAAAAATCTGAAGGTGGAGTTCCATACCGATGATGGGGTTTATAAGGTACTGGACGGGGTCGACCTCGAAATCGGGAGAGGGGAATCCATGGGCCTCGTTGGAGAAACGGGCTGTGGCAAATCGGTAACGGGATTTACCATCCTGGGTTTGATCCCCAAGCCTGCAGGAAAAATCGTCGAAGGGGAGATCCTTTTCGAAGGACAGGATCTTCTGAAACTGCCCGAGAAAGAGATGCGAAAAATAAGAGGGGAAAAGATCTCCATGATCTTCCAGAACCCTTTTTCCTCTTTGAATCCCGCCTATACGATTGGAGATCAAATCTCTGAGGCGATTCTTCTCCACCAGGAAGTGAAGGGAAGAAAAGGGCTGCGGGATAAGACCATCAAGATCCTTGAGATGGTGGGATTTCCCAATCCGGCGGGCCACCTCAACGACTATCCTCATCAGTTATCAGGAGGGATGCGTCAAAGGGCCTTTATCGCCATGGCCCTTTCCTGCAATCCTCCCCTGTTGATTGCTGATGAGCCCACGACCGCCCTGGATGTGACGATTCAGGCTCAGGTTCTTGCATTGATGGCAGACCTCAATCACCGGGCTGGCTTTTCGCTGCTTCTGATCTCCCATGATCTCGGGATCATTTCTCAGATGTGCGATCAGGTATCCATCATGTACGCAGGATCGATTGTCGAAACCACGGGAATGGAAAACTTCTTTTCCAACCACAAGCACCCCTATTCCAACGGGCTCATTGGTTCGATCCCCCGCATTGGTGATCGTAAAGCGGTGATTGAGACCATTCCAGGAGTTGTTCCCAGTCTTGTGAACCCTCCCCCGGGATGCCGTTTTCACCCACGGTGTGCTGATGCAATGGACCGGTGTCAAAAGGAAAAGCCCGTTTTACGAGGGATCGCGCCAGGGCACAAAGTGGCTTGTTTCCGATTTGAGAGATAGGCAATGGAAGAAGAGCTCCTCAGGGTTCATCATCTGAAGAAATATTTCCCCATTCGCCGCGGCGTCTTCAAGAGGATTGTTGGACACGTGCGGGCTGTCGACGATGTCAGCTTCAACCTGTCAAAGAGGCAGGTTCTGGGCCTGGTCGGGGAGAGCGGCTGCGGCAAAACAACGGTAGGGAGAACGATCCTCCGGCTATGGGAGCCAACAGAGGGTTCGATCATTTACGAAGGCCGGGATATCAGCCGGCTGGGCAGGGAAGAAGTTAAGAAACTGCGCAGCAGGATGCAGATCGTTTTCCAGGACCCGAGCTCTTCTCTGAGTCCTCGGATGCGCGTAGGCATGATTCTCGAACGGGCCCTGGCCATTCATTTTCCCTACGGCCCTTCGGAGAGACGGGAAAGATCCATGGATCTTTTAAAGAAAGTTGGCCTCTCCGAAGATCACTATTTCCGCTACCCTCACGAACTCTCGGGAGGGCAGCAGCAGAGGGTGGGGATTGCCAGAGCCCTCTCGGTCGAGCCCAATTTCGTGGTCTTAGATGAGCCAACATCGGCCCTCGATGTTTCAGTCCAGGCTCAAATCCTGAACCTTCTAAAAGAGATTCAGAAGAAAATGGAATTGACCGTCCTGTTTATTTCTCATAATCTGAGCGTCATCGATCACAGTTGCGACCATATTGCCGTCATGTACGCAGGGAAAATCGCAGAAATGACGGATCGCGAAAGCCTCTTTCAGTCGCCGCTGCACCCTTATACGCAGGCACTCCTCTCCTCCATTCCGGAAATAGGAAAGAGGAAAGGGAGCGGAATTCTCCTTCAGGGAGAACTCCCAAACCTCGCGATCCCGCCCCGGGGATGTCGTTTTTACAGTCGCTGCTCCGCCAAGAGGGATGGATGCGATCGGGAAGAACCATCTCTGGCCGAAGCTCAAAAAGGCCATTTCGTCGCCTGCCATCTCCTCCCGTAAATCTCTTCAACGCGGCATTCGAGAACGATGGCTCTGGAGGCAGTCCAGGGGCTGCACAGCCGCATCCTTCACCACGGTTTGTTTTTCCCTGAAGGATGGTGTAAGATTTTGTCTCCGTCGAGGAGTGGCGATTTTTTTATCGTATCTAAAGTAATGCCCCATGCCCGGAGGGCACCCACGAACGATGGAAATAATTGCAGGTTACTGTTAGGGTCAGGAAGCCGGTTTAGGTTAGGTCTTGGGGTAAGGGCTAATTTCCTTAGGACCAGCAACCTAACCCATTGACCAAACTGGCATCCTTACCCTAACCCTTACCCGGGGGTTGCTATTTTCCACATAATGCCCCATGCCCGGAGGGCACCCTCGAACCATGAAAATTAACTGTATCTCCCCTCTCCCTTGACGGGAGAGGGTGGGGGTGAGGGTGAGTCAAAGTCTTTGCCCCCTCACCTCAGTCCTCTCCCCCGGAGGGGAGAGGAGGTATTTAGGGGTATTTTCTAACTAATGCCCCATGCCCGGAGGGCACCCTCGAACTATGAAAATCCCCCCACACCCCCTTTTTCAAAGGGGGGCTAAGTTACCCCTCCCTTTGGCAAAGGGAGGTTGGGAGGGATTTTGAAGAAGCATATTTTCTACATAATGAAAAGGAGGGACCGTCTATGGCGGAAGAAGAAAAGAAGTACAGGTTCCTGTTCATACAACCGTTTCAGCTGCCGACCGGAAGCAGGTTTGCGGACAAGTATCACTCTGCCGGCCTGCCGAAAGAGCAACGCCTGCGGATGAATTACATCAATATCAAGCCTCTGCTGGAGGACGTGCAATGGGATTTTCATGGAGGTCCCATTGCACCCTACGGAGACTGGGCGGTGGAGACCCGTGAAGAGTTCGCCTACGTAGCGGCAGCCCGTCTGCCCATTGTCCGTGAAGCCTGTGAGAGCGGCAAATACAACGCCATCATCCTGCTTGGGGGTGGAGAACCGGGGTTTCTCGAGTCCAGGGAGATCGCTCGGAAATATAACATCCCTGTAACGTCCTGCGCCTTTTCCCAGATGCACATCGCCTCCATGCTGGGCAACAAATTCAGCGTCATCGATTTTGCCGAATCCCATAACATGTTCTATTACGACCTGGTGGTCCGCCATCGTTTCAACGAGCGGTGCGCGTCCATCAGGAGCATCAACTATTACCATGCCAGGCCCGGCCACGAGAATGAGAGTACGATTGCGGACGAGCGGGAAAAGGCGCTGAGGGGCGAGCCCTCCGAGGCCGTGGAGCGGGCCGTGAAGGAGGCGGTTGCTGCCATCGAGGAGGATGGCGCGGAGGTCATCACCTTCGGATGCTCCGACGTTTATTGGCTCCAATCGTTTCTCCAGAGGCGACTGAATGAAATGGGTTGGGAGGTGCCCGTGCTGGAGGGGTACAGCTGCGCCATCGTGCTCGCCAAGCTGTTTGTCGATCTAGGGGTTGGTGCGAGCGGGCTCACTTTTCCAAGCGACCGCCCAAGGCAGTGGCGGAGGAAGAAAGTTTTTTAGTGGCAACCGGTAGATATAAGAAAAAGAGTAACACTTTAGCGCTTTGAAAAAGAATTGCGAACAACTTGCTCGAAAACAATCTCCTCCCCTCGTGGGAGGAGACTAAGAGGAGGGGGGGACCGAATGTCCTTTTGTCCACCCTCTCCCTAACCCTCTCCCATCGAAGGGAGAGGGGGACGACACCGAGAATCTCAAGTGTTTTTGCATGGTCTTTCAAAAAGCTAAAGTTTTGCGAAAAAGAGGGAAAGCCGACCCGGGAAATTCGTGGATCGGCTTTCCCTCTTTATATTTTGCGGCCAATCTCTGCACCTTCGGCTATCGCTTGTACAGCGTTGCGGGGGGTTTTGGCATCGCCGATAATAAAAGTTGGAATCGGCTTCCCCTTTATTTCCTCCATAAGAATATCATTCGGTCTTGTCCCGGTGGCCAGCACGATCGTATCTATGCCCCGAAGCGTTTCCGCCTTTCCGTTGTGGAGGTAGATCACTCCATCCTCCAGAATCTCTGTGACCCTTGCCTGGGTAATAATCTTCACCCCTTTCTGCCGTAACCGCAGGATGAGCGAGTTTCTCCTCGGACTGAGATCGTCCAAGCAGATATTATCGAGCATTTCCATGATCGTCACGCGGTTTCCCTTGGGGCTTAAATCATCAAACGGATGAGCGAGAAAATCAGCGGTCTCACAACCCGTCGAGCCTCCTCCGATGACCAATATCTTCAAACCGGGAAGGACTTTACCGGTAAGCACATCCCAACAGTTGACGACGTTTTTCCGATCGATTCCGCAAAATTCTGGAGGGATCCGGGGAAGAGCTCCCGTCGTCATAATAATGGCGTCCGGCTGAAATTCATCGATGACTCTCGGTGTTACTTCTTTGTTCAACTCGATCTTCACTCCGGATTTGTAAGCCTGGCCGGTCAGGTACTTAATAAGGCAGGTGAACTCTTGCTGGGTTGGGGGAAAACAGGCCGTCAGAAGTTGCCCCCCCAGCTTTGCCGATTTTTCCATAAGGGTGACCTCATGCCCCCGCAAAGCTGCGACCCGGGCCGCTTCCAGGCCAGCCGGACCTCCGCCCGCAACCAGGATCTTCTTCGGGCTTTCCGTCGAGACCAAGGCCATTTCCTCTTCTCTGCCTGCCGCAGCATTCACCAGGCAGGCGATCGTCTTGTCGCTGTAAAGACTCATCAGACAATGCATATCTCCCACGCATGGAGCGATCTCCTCCCAGTCTCCGGCCGCAGCCTTTCGAGGAAATTCAGGGTCGGCCAGGAGCGCTCGGCCCATAGCCACCATGTCCGCTTTGCCGGAGGACAGAATATCTTCAGCAACCCAGGGAGTAAGGATGCGACCTACGGAGATGACGGGGATTTTCACGACTTCTTTAATCGCCGCTGCCAATGGAGCGTAGATTCCTGCTGGTGAACCCATGGGCGGCGCGACGCTTCCGATGTTCGTCGTTCCTGCCGAAATAATAAGGGCATCGGCCCCAGCCTCCACGAAGAAAGGGGCAATATATTGGGTTTCTTCCAGGGTCCGACCTCCTGGTTCAAATTCAGCGCCCGAGATGCGCACCAGAATCGGGAATCCCGGTCCGACCTTCGACCGGATGCGACGAATGACTTCCAAAGGCAACCTTAGACGTCCATGGATATCGCCACCATATTCATCCGTCCTCTTGTTATGCAGAGGAGAAAGAAAGCTGCCCAAAAGATGGTGAGAATGAGCGCAATGAATTTGCACCGCGTCACAGCCGGCTGTCTGAGCCCTGCGGGCCGCGTCCGCAAATTGCTCGATGATTTTTTCGATCTCTTCGACTCTCAATTCCCGGGGAAGCTCACGAAAACGGCGGGAAGCAATTGGAGAGGCCGCTACGGGCTGAACTCCGGTGAGAGATGAAGGGGCATTAAAGCTTGGATGAATGATCTGGGGAGCAATTTTGGCGCCATAGCTTTGGACGACTTGAGTTAAATCCTTCCAGCCCGGGATGAATTGATCATCATACAACCCTAAGGTCCTATTTTGATATCTGCTTTGGGGATCGACGTTCACTTCTCCTGTGACAATCAGCCCAACACCTCCACGGGCGCGAGCGGCGAAGTATTGAATCAAGGCGGGTGTTACATAGCCTTGCTCAGTACCGAGATTGGTACTCATGGGGGACATCACAATCCGATTCTTAACCTCCATCGTAGCGATGCGAATAGGGGTAAACAGGAGTTTCAAATTCCTCATCTTTCTGCCTCCGGTTCATTAAAAAAGCGTGATTCGTCGATGACTTTGGTTACTTCCATGCATTTCGGATTAGCGGGATGTCCCGTGGAACAATGAGTCAATGAGCCTGATGGTCATTTGCGGTTATTCCGAGTCACTCCTTTGGGGCTTCAAAGAGTTGTGCTTTTTTCCCTTTTCTCCACACGCTGATACAGAAAAGAACCAACAAGAGCAAGGAAATCCCGAGCAGACTCCCTGAAATCGGACGGGCAAGAAAGATCATGGGGTCCCGATGTGACATGACCAGAGCCTGCCGAAGGGCTTGTTCGAACATGGGACCCAAAATAAGGGCCAAAATAAAGGGACCCAGCTCATAATTCCGTTTCCGCAGCAGATAGGCCAGCACACCGAAGGCAATCATCACCCATACATCAAAGATATTCAGGTTTGCTGAGAAGGTTCCAATGATACAGAGCAAAAGGATGATCGGGAAAAGCGCCCAATAAGGAATCCTGAGAAACTGGACCCACATACCGATCAAGGGTAGATTCAAAATGAGGAGCATGACATTTCCTATATACAAGCTGGCAATCACTCCCCAGAAGATGTCCGGGTGCTGGGACATGAGCGTAGGCCCTGGCTGAACCCCGTGGATAATAAGAGCGCCCATCATCAAAGCGGTTACGCCATTACATGGCAGCCCGAGCGACAACAGGGGGATCATCGACCCTGCGACGGCCGAATTGTTAGCTGCTTCCGGCCCCGCGACGCCTTCAATGGCTCCTTTACCAAACTTCTCAGGGTGTCGGGAGGACCTTCTCTCGATGGCGTACGAGACAAAGGAGGCTGTAACCGGTGTACCCCCCGGAAGAATCCCGATGAGGAAGCCCACCACACTGCCACGGAGGATCGGAACGGCTGAAGCCACCCAGTCCTTCGCAGTAGGAAAAATTCCTTTGATTTTGCTGAAAATTTCTCGCTTAAAGATCTCCTCCATACTGAGAAATACCTCGGAGACGCCGAACATTCCCATGATCACAGCCACGAGATCGAATCCACCTGCCAAATTGGAGGATCCAAAGGCGAATCTTTCCATTCCGTTGATGATGTCCATCCCGACCGTCGAGACAAATAATCCCAGGGCAATCATCAGGAAGGCCTTTAACATCGACCCCCCAACCATGAATATGCTGACCACAAATCCCAGCGTCATGACGGAAAAATATTCTGGAGGCCCGAATTTGAGGGCCGCCACGACGAGGATGGGGGAGAAAAAATTGAGACCGATCGTGCTAAACGTACCAGCGATAAAAGAGCCGAAGGCCGCTATGCCCAAAGCCGGACCTGCTCTGCCTTGCCTGGCCATCTGGTAGCCATCCAAACAGGTGACGACGGAAGCAGCCTCTCCCGGTATATTGATAAGGATGGAGGTAGTGGATCCCCCGTACATGGCCCCATAAAAAATGCCCGAAAGCATAATGATCGATGCCGTCGCAGGGATTTTGAAAGTGACGGGAAGAAGTAACGATAGGGCTGCCAGCGGGCCGATTCCCGGAAGCACGCCCACCAGTGTGCCTACTAAACAGCCGATAAAGCAGTAGAAGAGATTGATCGGGGTCAGACATACCCCAAAACCGAGCTGCAAATGATGCAGGATGTCCATATTGACCTCGATTAAAAACCCAGGAAACCCTTCGGGAGATTAATCTGCATGAGAGATTTGAACAAAAAAAAGATGGACAAACAGGAGACAACGGACACGAGTATCAATGTGGTCCATCTCCTCGGTTCGATCACCCGGATCATAAAGATGGTGGTGAGAACAGAGGTGAGGAGAAATCCCAGTTTCTGCATGAGGACGGCCATGAAGCAAAGACTTGCGAGAAGGTAGAAGACCCGATTCCTTGCGATAGGATTTTCCCAGAATTTTTCCGTTTCCCCCTGTTCGGAATCTTTGGCCCTATCGCTAAGAAACAGCACGAATCCGATCATCCCGATAAGCAATCCGGCCAGGAAGGGAATAAATCCGCTTCCGGGTCCGGCAGGACTCCATAGCTTCATGCGAATGGATTCAACACAAATGCCGATCCCGAGCAGAATCCAGAATCCATTAAGAACCCGGTCGACAAGCTTATTACTATTCATCGTAAGATCGTGGTCACCCCCGCATATTTCCCAGAAACTGTTTTCCAGCCCCGATGATGAGGCCGGATACACTGGTCAGCAACATTTGATAACCCTTTTCGATGTACTGCTTTGGCGTCTCGCCGCCGCGTACGAGCCCCCCAATCGGTTTCCCCTTTTTCCTTCCAGCAGCGAGGATCTTATCTATAGCTTCCACCACGAGAGGGTGATTCGTTTGCCCGGGGACGCCCAGGGATTGGGAGAGATCATTGCTCCCGATGCTTACTCCGTCGATACCTTCCGTTTCCAGAATTCCTTCGATATTTTCCACTCCTTTACAACTTTCCACGACAGCCAATACCATGGTCTCCCGATTGGCAATCTTCACATAATCTCCCAGGGAACCGCTCAGCCCAAAGTCGGCAGTGCGAACCCCGGCAAGCCCCCTCACCCCTTCGGGGGGGTATTTCGCCCCCCTCACCGCTTGTTGGGCGTCTTCAACGGTCTCTGCCCCGGGAATGATAATGCCCATGGCCCCTGCATCCAAGTAGCGCAGGATGATCTCCGGCAGATTTTGGGGAACGCGAACCAGAGGGGTGATCCCTCGCAACTCCGCCGCCATTATCAATTGCCCCACGTCCTCCAGGCTCATCGGGGAATGTTCACAATCGATGAACAGCCAATCGAAACCGAGAAGCCCGAGAACCTCGACAAGCTGAACTGCGGGGTCTTGTATGATGACCCCGGCCGCTATTCCCCCTTTTTGAAGTTTCTCTTTCATGAGGTTCTTTTTCATGAAACCCTCCTCCTGAGACCATTCAAAGACAATACCCCAATGCGAGATGTTCCATGAAACCACTCAAGGGGCTACCTTTTTGATGATTCCATGGCCATCTTCTTTTTCGTATAGGGGATATAGCCTCCCATCTCCAAAATGTCCATCAGATTTTGTGGAATAGGGGCAGACTTGAGCCTGACACCCGTGGTCAAATTCCGAATCTCCCCATGAGAGAGGTCCACTTCCAAATCATCTCCTGTTCTCACTTTCGAAGTGATCCCCTCACAAATCAGAATGGGTAACCCATTGTTGATGGCATTTCGGAAGAAGTACCGGGACGACGATTCGGTAATGACCGCTTTTACTCCGGCTCCCTTGATGGCAATGATGGGATGTTCGATACTTTTCCCCCCTCCTCCAAAGTTCCGGCCCGCTATAATGAATGAGTATTTCCCGGCCGATGCCTCTCTGGCAAAGTTCGGATCTGCTCCTTCCATAGCGTGTTTGCCCAATTCTTCCATGTTCAGATTTCCTACTTTTGCACCTCCCTGCCAGTACTGTTCAGGTAAAATTTTATAGGAATCTGTGTAGTCTCCGCAAACCCAGGCCTTGCCCTTAAAAATGGTCTCCATTGCCATGGTGATGACACTCCTTTACAGAAATTCTCTCGGGTCCGCAATAGCACCCTTGATGGCCGATGCAGCGACTACAGCCGGGTTCGCCGAGTAAATGTCTGCTTTGGGGCTCCCCATGCGGCCCTGCATATTTCTTGGAACCGATCCAATACATACCTCCCCTTCGCCCAGTATGACCAACTGACCGCCATGGCAGGGACCGCACGTCGCGTGCCCAATGAGAACTCCTGATCTGAGCAGGATGCTGAAAGTCCCGTCTTCCATGGCTTCTTGATACACCTTCTGTGAAACGGGTGAAACGATCATCCGGACATCGGGGTGAACCTTCCTTCCCTTCAGAATTTGGGCGGCGATGTGAAGATCCTCCAATCTCCCGCCCGAACAGGAAGATACCGTTGCGACGTGGACCTTGGTCCCCAATAGTTGAGACAGGGGCTTCACATTGTCCGGTGAATGGGGGCAAGCCACTTGGGGTTCAAATTTGGAAACATCTATGGAGATGGTATCGGCATAGTCCGCCTGGGGATCGCTTTGAAAGAGTTGAAATGTCCTCCGGGTCCTTCCTTTAAGATAGTTTCGGGTCACTTCGTCCGGAGGAATGATGGCGTTTTTCGCACCCGCATCGGAAGACAGGTTACAAAGAGCGAACCGGCTGTCCATGCTCATCTTCCTTACCGTTTCCCCGGCAAGTTCAATGGCCTGGTAGGCCCATTCTGCCTTTGTCCCATCCCATCCCTTTTGCCCCATGAGGTAAAGCATGATGTCTCGCGACATGGTCCCCCTGGGAAGGCTCCCCTGGATTTCCACCTTGACGCTGGCAGGCACCCTCAGCCAGAGCTCCCCCGTGGCCATGGCGATCGCCACGTCAGTGGCACCCATTCCCAAAACCACGGCTCCTAAAGCTCCGCCGGTCAAGGCGTGCGAATCGGTGGCAATGGCGATAATCCCGGGAACCAAATAACCCTCTTCAGCAACGACATGGTGCATGATTCCTTGGTTCCCGATATCAAAAATCCGGACGTTATACTCCTTAGCCAATCTTCGAACCTCGTTGTGCAAGTTGGCATAATTCACATCCGTCGCAGGCGCGAAATGGTCAAATACGACGACCACCTTATCAGGATCAAATACCTTGGTCGCGCCCGTCGCCTTTAGATGATTGAACACGATTTTTCCAAGTGTATCCATGGTATAAGCCAATCCGATTTTGGCGGTGATCATTTGACCCGGAACCACCTCTTCCAAACCTGCGGATTGGGCCATAATCTTTTCCGTCAGGGTCATTGGTTTAGGCATGCCCAGTCCTCCCCTTCCCTCTGAGATGAATTACTTAGAAAATAACACCCAGTATCTCCTCTCCCCTGACAGGGGGAGAGGATTGAGGTGAGGGGGAAACCCGTAATGTCCCACCCTCACCCGCACCCTCTCCCGCCAGCGGGAGAGGGTCATAATTCATTTTCATGGTTCGAGGATGCCCCATCGGGGCATGGGGTATTACTTCGAAATGCGTCCCTTCTTAATAAAAAAATCACGAGTCGCTTTGTATTGCCTTTCGACTTCCTGCTCCGTTTGTTTCGCATCCAGAAACTTGGCGCCCACTCTGGATCCGAGCTTGTCAAATTCTTTGATACACTCTGGATCATGAAGAGCGGCCAGAATCGCCTGTTCCAAGTATTTGACGCGCTCAGGCGCAACACCCTTTGGAACGGCAGCATATCTCCAAACCGACCAAAGGATGTGGTTCACTCCCAGCACCTCGTTAAAGGTGGGAATGTTTGGAAAGTACGGAGCCCGTTCTGAGCCTGCCTGACCCAGTACCCTCGCCTTTCCGGCATCGAGATGCCCCTTGTATTCGCTGTAATAGTAACCTGCAATATCAATATGATTCCCTAACATGGCAACAATTGCCGGGGCACCTCCTTGAAATGGAACCTGAGTAAATTTAGTGCCTGCAACCATTTCGACATCCTCGACGAGGAATTGAGAACTTGTCTCCACCCCGATGGCGACATTAATCGTGTCCGGCTTCTGCTTTGCGAGTTCGATGACTTCTTTGAGAGATTTGTCTTTCAAAAGACCTTCCGTCGAAACGACCCAGGTATTCGGGTCCTCATTAATATAAGCGACCGGATCCAGGTTTTTATAGGACCACTTTCCCTGTGCCCTTAACAGGTCATCGAGCCAAAAATAGCCGCCCGCTAAGATCCCTACGGTATAGCCGTCATTTTTCGCCTGGGTGGCCAGATAATTGTGGCCGATGAGTCCAGTACCCCCTGTCCTATTTTCAACAACAACACGGGCGTCGGTATACTTCTCAACGAATTTTGCCAGCAGGCGAGCGGTCACATCCATCCCTCCACCAGCAGGATATACGACCACAAAGGTGATCGTCTCCGTTGGGTAGTCCTTTGGCTTGATGGCCTTTAGCTTCGCCTTAGGATCGGTCTGGGCGTAAGCCAAGGTCAGAAGAGAAAACCCAAACAACGCAGCACACAACCATACAATAATCTTCTTCATCGTATTCTCCTCTCTCGTGATCGATTTTGGGGCATGATATTTGAACCTCAACCTATTTTGAAGAGATGGATGTTCTTCCGTTTCATAAATATCAAAAACAGACACTTGGCAAAAGTCATATGCACGGGTCCAGGAAAAATGATGGACCGCATTCAGCAAGCTTGCCTTTCCCTCTGTAAATCATCATCGTGATCAGCGGGATGAAACAGACTGTTACTCGCAGTTACGGTCAAGATCGTCTCTTCTTGTAACAAAAGGAACTCAACTTGTCAAGAAAAATTATTACGATCATGATGATAGACTTGTTAAGCAAATTTCGTGACTTATACCGCATTTGGCCGCTCTGCCCATGACGCTATGGTCGGGTAGGTGGGAGTGCAGGTGAAACTTCACGGTGATTGAGAAAACGGCATTGAATGGGACGATGATCCCGCTACAGTGGAGGAATTGCCATACCAAAGCACCATGCGAAACGTTCCAGTTTTTGTGGACAAGGGTCTAATTGGCTTGAAGAAGAAAAATGAATTATAATAGAAGTGAAGGAGATAAAAGAAAGTGGTTTACAGGGTGTTGTTCAAAAAGACTGAGAGATGGAAGTTTCCCATAGATAGGGGGTAGGCTGAAGAGCCAATCCCCTGTAGAGACGTCCCGCCGGGATGTCTCTACAGGGGATTGGTATGGATCAACCGCGGAGGATTCGAGCGACGTCTTCTACCAGCGGTTTTGAGCCCACATAGAGGGCCGTCCGCTGATGGTGATCCTTTGGCGAAACCTCAAGGATGGGCGTTCCCTTTTCATCCACCGCATCCCCCCCCGCCTCCCTGCACATGAAGGCGACAACCGCTGCCTCGTACATCAGGCGCAGTTTTCCCTCCGGGCGGTTCTTCTTCGGGTTCGGATGATTCATGATAGCGGGATACATGAACATGCCACCGTTCGCGAGAACCCTGTGAAAATCTCCCGCCAGTGCGCCGAGGTACCTGAAAGCATATTTGCTTTCATTCTTCCCAATCCATTCCTGGACACCCTTTGCAAAGGTATTGCGGTTTGATTCATTGAATGACAGCTCCCAGCCTTTCGGGTCCTCTGGCAGAACCATCCGGATCGGTTTGACGAAGTTCATCGTCTCATCGATATGAAACCGCCACGTCCCCGCATCCTTCAGGGCCAGGGTGAATGTCCCGGTGGGGATGACGAACATGCCCGCAGCAATATAATCCTTACCAGCCCTCAGGTGATAATCCTCCGGTCCCTCCAGGTTTCGCTTTGCAATTCCGAAAAGAAAACCCACAGGCAATCCATGGGGAACGTTGGAAGACCCATCTAACGGGTCGAAGTAGACGAAGTAGCGCCCGCCCTCGGGATCGATGGGAATGATCTCTTTCGTCTCCTCGCTGACGGCATGGATCACCCGTCCCGAAGCCCTGAGGTAATGGACGGTAATCTCCTGAGCGATCTGATCCAGGCGTAGCACATCTTCCCCCTGCACATTCACGTTGCCGGCCAATCCCAAGTTTCCCTTCAGGGCACCCGTCAGGTAGTAATACTGAATGTGCTTTGCTGCGCTGATCAACGCGTCCATCAGGATCAAAAAGTGATAGGTACGGTTATGCCTTTCCTGGTGGTGAAGCAGAAAATTCATGAAGGTCTCTTCGAAGCGTATCATGGTTCCTCCTTTCCTTTGTTTCATTCTTGGATGAAGAAGGTGATTAAGTAATGGTAAGGCCCAACCTCGACGATCCGACCCCGCTTAAACCCATATCGGCCGACGAGATGTTCTACCTCGTCGGGACTGAGTCGAATCGCAATCGGAGGTCCGGGAGGGCCGTCGATCTTCTTATACTCGACGATGGCGAAGGTCCCCTTTTTCTTCAGGGTTCTTCGAACCTCGCTGAGGGTCCCTTCTTCAGCCCTGAATTCAACGAGATCATGAAGCACCGTGGCCATGAAACAGAGATCGACACTTCCTCCCTCAAGGGGAAGGCGGGCGGTGGTGATATCGGCAACGAAAGTTTTAATCTGTTTCAGATCTTTTGAAGAAGCCGCCCTCTTCAGGGTTTCGATTCCCTCTTCCCAGAGATCGATGGCATATACGAAACCCTCTCCTCCCACCCGCTCCGCTGCGGCGATCGAATACTCTCCCCTTCCGCATCCGAGATCGAGAAAGGTGTCGCCCTTTCTTAGATGTAGTTCCTGCAGGAGAAGTTCTGAATTGAGGAGATCGAAACTGCTCCTGCCAGCTCCTTTCGGTTTTTTAGCTTCTTCCGCCATCAACCTTTCTTCAGTCCCTTTCCAATGATCCCACGCCTGTTGTCGGCATAGGATACAAACAATTCTTCGGCCCGAGTTTTACCTTCATACGCTCCTCCCGTCCACGGGAAATCTCCCGTGTCGTCTTGGTTAGGCCCCTCTCCAATTCTTAGACTAAACAATCATGGGAAAAAAGTCAATCCTTCGCCTCTCCGGCCTGGGGACTGGAACTTGATCAGGATTGACCCTGAGCGCGGCTTGAGCCGTTGCCGTATCTGCTGCAGTGAGGAGGGTTTGTAGAAACTCCCTGGACGTACAGAAGGGGACGTAATGGAAGCTTCATCTGTTTTCACTCAACATCCTGTCTTTATTTATCCAGGACGTCTCTCACTTTTCTTGCCAACCTTTCCACGGAAAAAGGCTTTTGAATGAAATTCACTCCTTCCTCCAGCACACCATGACGAAGGATAGCATTATCCGTGTAACCAGACATAAAAAGTGTCTTCATCTCCGGGTGAATCTCTTTGAGACGATCCACCAGCTTTCGGCCGCTCATCCCGGGCATCACCACATCGGTCAGGATCAGATGAATCGGCTCTTTGAACTCCTCACAGAGCATCAGGGCCTTTCCTCCATCCGGAGCATCAAGAACCTTATAGCCCTGCTTCTTCAATAGCCTGACCGCCAGTTTCCTGACGACCTCCTCATCTTCAACGACTAAAATGGTCTCATTGCCGTGAAGAATTTCTTTAATGACCTCATCCGTTATTTCTTCCAGCGGTTCATCCACCCGGGGCAAGTAGATCTTAAAAGTCGTCCCCTGTCCAAGCTCACTATAAACCCAAATATTGCCCCCGCTCTGCTTTACGATCCCATAAACCGTAGATAGCCCCAATCCTGTTCCCTTACCCTTCTCCTTGGTCGTAAAGAAAGGCTCAAATATCCGCTCTTTCACCTCCGGAGGCATACCTACCCCCGTATCACTCATCGAAAGCACCACGTATCGGCCTGGTTGGACTGCGATGTGCTTATGTGCATATTCCTTGTCTAACTCCACATTGGCTGTCTCAATGGTGAGCTTCCCTCCCTTAGGCATCGCATCTCTTGCATTGACCGAAAGGTTCATAATAACCTGCTCCACCTGCCCGGGATCGACCTTTACCTTGCCCAAGTCTTCCGACAGAAAACTGACCAGCTCAACGTCCTCCCCGATGATTCTTCGAAGCATCTTATCGAGCCGCTGGAACACCTGATTCAAATCTAAAACCCGCATCTCCAGGATTTGCTTTCGGCTAAAGGCCAAAAGGTGACGCGTCAGATCCGCAGCCTTCTTCGCAGCCTCCTGGATTTCCTCAATATTGGCCCTCAAGGGGTCTCTTTCCTCAAGGTCGAGCAGGGAGAGCTGAGAATAACCCTGAATAACGGTCAAAAGGTTATTAAAATCATGGGCAATGCCCCCCGCTAACTGACCAATCGCCTCCATCTTCTGAGATTGAAGGAGTTGCTCCTGGAGAACTATCATCTCTTGTTCCGCCTTTTTGCGATCAGAGATGTCTCGAGTCACACCGAGAATCCCCAAAGCTCGACCCTCCGAATCACGCAGAAAAGTTATCGTACTCTCTGTCCAGACAGTAGAACCACTCTTGCAATTCTCTTCGAGTTCTATTGTCCTCACCCTGAATAAATCTTTTCTCTCCACATTTTCAATTTCCATCTCTTCCGTAAGAACCTTCCTGGCAACTTCAAAAGAAGCAGGAGTGAGGATCTCTTCTAATGTCTGTGTCAATGCTTCTTCAACGCTATACCCACGGATACGTTTGACTGAAGGACTGACATAAGTCAAACGAAGATTCAAATCCGATGTCCAGATGATATCTGTTAGATTCTCTGCAAGGAGACGATAGCGTCTCTCGCTTTCCGATAATGCCTCCTCTGCACGCTTGCGCTCAGTGATGTCACGAGCAATTCCTTGAAAACCAATTACTTCATTCTCTCTAAAATAAGGGTTTGAGAGAATTTCGATGTAATGCGTATTTTCATCCTTTCCCCTCACCACATATTCTGCAGCTTCATTCGGAGCTTCTCCCCTTAGAATGTCCGCTAGTCTCTTTTTATGGAGATCCACGTATTTTTCTGGCACGATGTCCCAGATCTTCATAGAAAGAAATTCCTCTTCGCTGTATTTCAGTCTTTCACACATAGATTTATTGACGGCTAAGAAAGTTCCCTGTAAGTCAACAATAAATATGCCATCTGGACTCTGAGTAACGAGGGTACGGTATTTCTTTTCGCTCTCCCTCAGCGCTTCCTCCGCCCGTTTGCGGTCAGTGATGGGTATCACCAGCTCCAGTGCAGCCGTGATATTTCCATCTTCATCCTTAACTGGCGTGGCAATGATTTCTGACCAGATGGTGTTTCCTTCAATGTCTTTTCCCACTTCTTCGTGCACAACTTTTTCGCTGCCCTTTTCAAAAACTTCTCGAACACCGCACCCGGGACAAATCTCTCTCCCTTGGTTATAGGTTGAGTAGCAAGGTTTCCCCTCCACATCGCCGAATATTTGTTTTAGGACATTGTTAGCCCAGAGAGTCTGGTAATCTTTCGAAATCAAAGCAAGGCCAGCCCCAATGTTCCGTGTGACCATTTCCAGTTTTTCTCGCTCACTTCTTAATGCCTCTTCCGCCCGTTTGCGCTCGGTAATGTCGCGCGCTGAGGAAAGTGCCCCCGTCACATTTCCTTGTTCATCCTTGAGCACCCTGCACCACCAAGCGAGCAGCCGCTTCTCTCCGTCTCTGCGCCGCTGCCAGCTTTCCAAATAGATCACGCCCTCACTGCCGTTAAAAAGAGGCTGCACTACTTCATATGTGCCCTGCTCCCCTTCGAAATAAAAGTCGGCTTCCTTGCCAATCACATCCTTTCCGAAGAAATCGAAACCAGGTCGATTCGCCCAGGTATACACCTTGTTGACGTCCACTTCCATGACGATGTCTGGAAGGGCGGCCAGGAGAGCTTCCTGACGTGAATAAAGAGCCTTAAGCGCTTCCTCCGCACGCTTGCGCTCGGTGATATCCCTGATGATCATGCTTGTTCTAACAGCACCATCCTTGTCTTTAAATATAGAGGAGGATATTTCTCCCGGAAATGTTGTCCTATCTTTACGTATGAAAGTGAGTTCACCTCTAAATTTGCCTGTCCGGTTTCTTTCTTCCAGCGCTTTCGGTAATCGTGGATCCGAGGGATCCACAACCCCATATCTGCCAATCTGACAAAGTTCTTCCTCTGTGTAGCCAAAGATACGGGAGGCTTCAGCATTGGCTTTAAGGATACTCCCCTCAGGAGAAGTCAAAAGGACAGCATCGATACTGTTGTCAAAGAGGGAGCGATACTTCATCTCACTCTCTGCCAAGGTTCTATGGGTCATTTCCAGATCAAGCATCTTCTTTTCGAGTTTCTGAATGAGGCGCTTGTTATACTCGACCAGGTATAGCTCCTCATCTTTGATGAGGGATTCTTTCTTAAGCGGGGATCCTTTTTCATATTCCTGGATGACTTCCCTGATGGCGGCCAGAAATATCTGTGGCTCCATAGGTTTTACCATAAACCTGTCGGCTCCAAGGCTTAAGGCAAACTCCTCGTCTTTCCCATCGGTATAGGTGGCCGTGTAGAAAATGAAGGGGATATCTTTCAAGTGGGGATCGACTTTACATTCCCTGCACAGTTGAAACCCATCCATTCGGGGCATAAGGATATCGGATATGATAAGACTGAAGGAACCCTTTCTCAGGTGCTCAAGGGCTTCCAAGCCATCTCTTGCACATACAACCTCATATTTCTCACTCCTGAGCAGGACCTCCAAGAGGTACAAGTTCTGTTCAATATCATCTACGACCATAACCTTCATATAATCCCTCCCTTCCTTTCACGCTTATCCGTTAACCCTCTTTTATTGGGATTTCATAAGTATTTTGTTATCTCCCCCACATCTGTCCTCACCACTATTTTGGGGTTTGTTTTCGCCGCTACATACCAGGGCTGTTCTCGGGGGTCATAGCGTGTTGGCCGCTCCCGCTTGTGTGAACGAACAAAACTACCGTTTTCGCGGCCCATGAAAACGGAATTCACAAACTGATGATTCAACCGATAGGTATTGAAGACATGGATTATTATTTGTTCAAGCGTTCCTATATTATATTTGAAGGTCGCTTCGCCTGCGTTCAGAAAGCTCGTGAACTTTTTTGTCGTCCCGGGAGTGGACATACTTCATCGGCTGCTAAAGCACGAACATCGTTCTCGACTCCATCAAAAAAGATCTTCAGCAGGAAGTCAATATCAGTGAGTTGTTTTGATATCTTCTTCTGACTGGATCTAAATCTATCATTCCATAGTTTGTCATATAAAATGAGTCCCATAATAATGATGGTAGAAAGAGTTGTCGCAATAAAAAGCAATATTAATTTGGTACTGAGCTTCATATCCCCTTCCTGGAAAACACGTTTCTCAAAGACCCGGCAAATACAAAATAAGGGAGGTGATCGAACCACACCACTCTTTCATATTCTTTCCACAAATCGCCATAGCATCATTTATCCAGCACCTCCCTCACTTTTCTTGCTAAACCGTCTACGTTGAAGGGCTTCTGAATAAAATTTGTTCCTGGCTCCAATACACCATGATGAAGAATCGCATTGTCCGTATAACCCGACATATAGAGAACTTTTATCTCCGGATGAATTGCTTTAAGACGATCCACCAGCTTGCGACCGCTCATCCCAGGCATCACCACATCGGTCAGGATCAGATGAATCGGCTCTTTATACTCCTCACACAGCATAAACGCCTTCCCCCCATCCGGGGCCTCCAAAACCTTGTACCCCTGCTTCTTCAATACCCTGACCGCAAGTTTCCGAACAACATCCTCATCCTCCACAATGAGAATGGTCTCATCGCCCTGGAGCACTTCTCCAACGACCTCCTCTTTCAGCTCCCCCACAGGCTCATCCACCTCAGGAAGATAGATCTTAAAGGTCGTCCCCTGGCCCGGCTCACTGTAAACCCAGATGTTGCCTCCGCTCTGCTTTACTATCCCATAGACCGTCGATAATCCTAATCCCGTCCCCTTACCCTTCTCCTTGGTCGTAAAGAAAGGCTCAAAGACCCTCTCCCTCACCTCCGGTGTCATCCCCACCCCGGTATCGCTTATCGAAAGCATCACATATCGGCCCGGTTGGACTGCGATGTGCTTATTTGCATATTCCTCGTCCAGTTCCACACTAGCCGTCTCAATCGTCAGCTTCCCTCCCTCGGGCATCGCATCCCTCGCATTGACCGAAAGATTCATGATCACCTGCTCAAGCTGTCCAGGGTCGGCCTTCACTTTCCAGATCAACTCAGGCAGAAACATCGTCAGATCGATGTCCTCCCCAATGACTCGTCGAAGCATCTTATCGAGCCTCTGCAACACCTGGTTCAAATCAAGAACCCGCATCTCCAGGATCTGCTTCCGGCTGAAGGCTAAAAGCTGCCGCGTCAGATCCGCTGCCCGTTCCCCAGCCTCCCGGATCTGTTCAATATTGGCCCTCAGGGGGTCTCCTTCTTGAAGCTCCATGAGGGAGAGTTGAGAATTACCCTGAATGATCGTCAGAAGGTTGTTAAAATCATGGGCAATCCCGCCTGCCAACTGACCGATCGCCTCCACCTTCTGTGACTGTCGAAGCTGATTCTGAAGAGAAGCCGTCTCCTGCTCCGCCCGCTTGCGTTCGGTGATGTCCAAGACGAAGGCGACCCCATTGAAGTGTTCCTCATCCAACATGGCACCGGCCAAAATAATCGGCATCCGAGTACCATCCTTTCGAATGTACTCCTTCTCGAACGGCGTCCTGTTAACACCTATGGCTTTGAGTTCCTTGACGGCGTTATCATCGAGATACCGAAACTCCGGCGGAGTTATGTTGATCCAGTCGATCTTGCCGCTCTCAAGCTCATCCCGAGTATAGCCGACCATCTCCAGAAATTTATCGTTGGCGTCTATGATTTGACCCTTCATGTTCCAATAGATCACGCCAAGCATTCCGGATTCGTAGAACCTTCGGAGGCGATGTTCACTTTCTAATAGTTCTACTTCCACCCGTTTGCGCTCGGTGATATTTCGGTTTGTTCCCCTTCGCCCAGCGTATTGACCTTCCTGAGTGTAGATCAAACTGCAAGAATGGCTCATCCAGCGTACTTCTCCGGTTTTTGTAATGATGCGAAATTCCAGACCGTCAGGTCTGTTATCTTCTCGTACCTTTGCAGAATGGCGCTCAACAGTTTCTCTGTCTTCTGGATCAACGATTTCTTTTATGAGTTGCGGATGATTGGTAAATTCCGCCGGGGAATATCCGGTCACCCGTTCACAGGATGGAGAGACATAACGGAAATTCCCATCCGGAGCGACCCAATAGACAAAATCGTCAGCATTCTCTGCAATGAGCCGGTATCTTTCCTCGCTTTCGCGCAGCGCCTCATCCGCCCACTTGCGCTCGGTGATGTCGTGGAAGACTTCGAGTTTGGAAACCGTGCCGTCATCATTGTGGAGGGGAATATCGACAAGTTCATATTCCCGGTCATTCTTCGGCGAATGCCATTCCCAGTAGACCGTCTCACCCTCAAATACCGTTGGGTTCTTACACCAGGGGCAAGGCTCGGGCAAATCGTGAAAATAGTCGTGGCATTTGCGAGATCCGGGATCTCCGAATTCCTGTTGCAGAACGGGATTCACATACTCGATACGAGAATCCTGGTCCACGATGTAGATGCCGTAGGGGAAATTATCCAATATCTGCTTGAACCGCCGTCTTTCTTGGGTCAGCGCCATTTCCACGCGCTTACGCTCAGTGATGTCGCGAGCAATTCCTTGAAAACCAATTAGTTCATTCTCTCTGAAATAAGGGTTTGAGAGAACTTCCATGTAATGTATTTTTTTGTCCTTTCCCCTCACCACATATTCTAAAGCTTCCTTCGGAGCTTCTCCCCGTAGAATGCCCGATAATCTCTTTTTATAGAGATCCACGTATTTTTCCGGCACGATGTCCCAGATCTTCATAGAAAGAAACTCCTCTTCGCTGTATTTCAGTCTTTCACGCATAGCTTTATTGACGGCTAAGAAAGTTCCCTGTAAGTCAACAATAAATATGTCATCTGGACTCTCAGTAACGAGGGTACGGTATTTCTTTTCACTTTCCCGAAGCGCCTCCTCTGTCTGTTTGCGCTCGGTAATGGTTCGAGTAAGCGCCAGGTTCGCCTGTTCCAGGTCTGCCATCTTTTTTTCCAGCTTGCGGAAAAGAGCCTCACTGTACTCTTTGAGAAGCTTGCCTTCTCCCTGGGAAACATCTTCAGGAGTATCCTTGGCCTCAGCTCGAGCTTCAGCAAGCACGTCACGGATGATCTGCATCAGAACTTCAGGCTCCTGCGGTTTTATGACATATCGATCGGCGCCAAGACTTAGACCAAGTTCCTCGTCTTTCCGATCGGTATAGGTGGCCGTGTAGAAAATGAAGGGGATATCTTTCAAGTGCGGATCGACTTTACATTCCCTGCACAGTTGAAACCCATCCATTCGGGGCATAAGGATATCGGATATGATAAGACTGAAGGAACCCTTTCTCAGGTGCTCAAGGGCTTCCAAGCCATCTCTTGCACATACAACCTCATATTTCTCACTCCTGAGCAGAACCTCCAAGAGGTACAAGTTCTGTTCATTATCATCCACGACCATAACCTTCATATAGCCCTTACCCTCCCGTCACCCTTTTCCATTCGTCCTCTTCTATTGGAATGTCACAAGTATTTTCTTATCTCATCTACAAAGGTTTCAGGATTGACCGGTTTTTCGATATATCCCGTGCAACCCGCACCTAATGCTTTTTCTCGATCACCGATCATGGCATACGACGTTACCGCAATAATCGGTATTTCTCTGAGTTCCTCAAACGTTCTTAATTTCCGGGCGACACCGTACCCATCCATATCTGGTAATTGAATATCCAGAAGTATGGCAAGATATTTTGCAGAAAGTGCTTTTTCGATCCCTTCCACTGCACTCTGGGCCTCCTCCACTCGGAAACCGTTCTTTTCAAGCAAAAATTTCATTAAATATCTATTCTGCTCATTGTCCTCGATGACGAGTAGTGTATCCCTCATATTCGCTCTCCTTAACAAATTGGCAGGATGACGATGAAGGTGCTCCCCACACCTTCATTACTCTTTACGTGAATTTCGCCACCCATCATAATTACAAGCTTTCTTGTGATAGAAAGACCAAGACCGGTTCCCTCATACTTTCTCGAAAGTCCCGTATCAATCTGGCGGAAAGGTTTGAAAATCGTTTCCATATCTTCGGGCTTGATACCGATTCCGGTGTCGCTCACGGATAGGATTACTTTTGAATCCTGGAGAGAACAGGACACTCTTATCTCACCCATTTCCGTAAACTTGATTGCATTATTGAGGAGATTGATGAGTGTTTGTTCTACTCTTCTCTGGTCACCTGTAAAGGTGCCTATGGTATCTCCAATATGAAGATGAATGGGAAGGCCCTTCTTTTCTGCCATGGGCAATACCAGGTGAACCACCTTATCAAGGGATTTTCTTAAATCGAAAGGTTCCCGGGCAATCTCAAGTTGGCCTGCCTCGATCTTCGAAATATCGAGGACGTCATTGATCAATTCCAGAAGATGGTGAGCGCTCTTCTGTACCATACCGAGTTGTTTTTTCTGTTCATCGGTTAAGGGGCCCGCCAGACCCTGGTGTAGAATGCCGGTAAAACCAATGATAGAATTAAGAGGCGTCCGGAGTTCATGAGACATGGTTGCCAGAAAGGCTGATTTCAGTCTGTCAGCCTCTTCTGCCCTTTCCGTTGCCAATGCTAATTGCTCTGTCCGTATTCTGACAAGATCCTCGAGGTGGTCCCGATGTTCTCTTAATTCTCTCTCTGTATCCATAAGGGTCTGCTGGGTTCGGTTTAACGTATCAATCATTTTATTAAAAGAGTCGGCTAAGCCTCCAATTTCATCCCGGGAATGAACCTTGATGGTACGGTCCAGGTTCCCTGTTTTCGTCACGTCATCGATCTCTTTTTTGAATCTCTTTACTGGGTGCAACACAAAGACGTTCAACCCGGCCAAGGTCAAAATGCTGAGGAGCAAAAAGCCGAGAGATATTCCTGAAATCGTCAACAAAATCGGCCCTCGTATTTGTTTTTCAATATACCGGGACGGGATAAGGACGGCGATCGTCCAGTCCCCTTCTGTGATCTTACGGGAGAAAACATAATGGGGGGTGTTCTTTATGGAAACAGGAGAACCCCCTTGTTTGTTTTCTCCCAGGACCCCGGACAGCTCCTCAGAATATTCTTTTATATTCCTAAACCAAATGCTCTTATCCCGGCTTGCTAAGACGATCCTTTTTTTGTCGAGAAGAAACACTTCCCCTTCAGGGATCAATGTGGAATTAAGCATATAGATATAGTTGGTCAAATTGGCCAGGGTGACATCAATTCCTACAGCACCGAAGAAATTGCCCTGCTCATCAACCAATGCCTTGACGACGCCAATATTGATATCTTGAGTGGTCAGAGATGGATAGGGGTCAGTTCTCAGTACGGTTTTCGGGTTGTTTTTGGCCGCGATATACCAGGGGCGTGTTCGAGGGTCATAGCGTGTTGGCCGGTCCCGTTTATGGGAACGAACAAAACTACCGTTTTCCCGGCCCATGTAAATGGAATTCACGAACTGATGATTGTACCGATAGGTATTGAAGATATGGATGATGTGTTCTTCAAGGGTTCCTATTTTATATTTGAAGGTCGCTTCATCTGCGTTCAAAAAGCTCGTAAAACGCTTATCGTCCCTGGAGCGGACATACTCATTGGCTGATAGAGTGCGAACATCGTTTTCAACTCCATCAAAAAAGATGTTCAACATGAAGTCAATGTCATCGACTTGTTTTGATATTTCCTTCTGACTGGATTGAAATCTATCCTTCCAGAGTCTGTCATATAAAAATAGTCCCATAATAACAATGGTAGACAGGGTTGTTACAATAAAAAGTGATATCAATTTGGTCGTGAGCTTCATATCCCCTTCCTTGAGGAAACTCTCTCCAAAGACCCATTCAGTAGGCCTAAATATAAGGGTTGTTGAATTTACGATACCATAATTGAGGACTTTGTCAATAGCAAATTTTAGGGGCGTGAAATTCATCTTTTTAGGGATAATTGCTTGGAATCTGGTATAGCGATAGGGATATTCAACTTGATTGAGGAAGGAGTCAATGAGGAACCCCCCCAATATGCGTGGGTGCTTCTGGATCCCTAAAAGCGTGAATATGTTGCGAAGATGGTCACGCGCTCAGGAGGGTGGAAAGCTGCAAATATGTTAATAATATCGAAAGGATGCCATTCATCCACAGGTTTGAAAACCTGGGGTTTTCTGGCATGTTTTATAAATTGAACTGGATAAAGCCCCGTTGCTATAGTATTTCGTTTCGGGTATAGTTAGGTCAATTTTAGGGGGTGGTTTGCGCTTTCTTTTGAGATAACCTGTGTTCGGATTCGGAAACGAACCACGTAAAGACGAGTCCAGAGGGATCAGGCAGCCTTTTGGATTGACAAGAGCAGAAGGTGGATTCTCGCGAATGAGCTCAGACAACCCGATCCTGAACAACCCGCATGATGAACGGACGTGATATCACCGAACGTAAGCGGACCGAGGAGGCCTTGCGACAGCGTACTTTTGAACTCCAGAAACTGACCGAGTCGCTTGAGCAGCGGGTTCAGGAACGAACCGCGGAGCTGGAAAAAGCGAACGCAACTTTGCGCGATCTGTCATCAAGGCTTCTCTCCGCCCAGGAAGAGGAGAGAAAGAGGATCGCTGGAGAGATTCATGATTCCCTTGGGGGTTGCCTGAGCGGGATTAAATTCAAGGTGGAGAATACCCTGCGGCAGCTCGGAAAGACCACAAACCTTGCGACGGAGTCTTTAAGCACCGTCCTTCCCGTGATTCAAGAAGGGATCGAGGAATGTCGGAGAATGCAGCAGGATCTGCGTCCATCGATGCTCGATGACCTGGGTCTCTTGGCTACTCTTTCCTGGTTTTGTAGGAGGTACCAGACGATTTATACCAGGATTAAAGTCGAGCTTGAACAAACTCTCGAAGAAAAGGACATCCCCAATTCCTTGAAGATCGTTATCTTTAGGATGACGCAAGAAGGGATGAACAATATTGCCAAGCACAGCAAAGCGGAGCTTGTCCATTTGTCTTTGCGGAAGATGGACGGAAGAATCGAACTTGTTCTCGAAGACAATGGTCAGGGGTTCGATCTGAAAAAAGTGCTCGGTTCGGAGAGCACGAAGCGGGGATTAGGTCTCACGAGCATGAGGGAGCGGACTGAGCTTTCGGGGGGTTCTTTCAGTATTGAGTCCGCTGAGGGAAAAGGAACAACCGTTCGTGCCTCGTGGCCTTTTTAGAAAACAATCAGCACAGGCCAAAGGAACAGTAAGCAATCGAGGAGAAGGTAAGGGCTCTGCTTAACGAAATCCGTTAGCGGACTAATTATGAAGAATTCCTCATGATCATGATAAAGCAATTCATTGATCTTCGATAAGTATTCTGGTATATATTTGTTATGACAATCGAAAATTTGATCTGACGGTTTCCAAGTCTTTCTCGGCCTTTTTTTCAGGAGGTAGATAATTTATGGCCCAATTAGTCAGAGAGCAATATATCGTGGATGAAAAGGGCAAGCCTACCGCAGTAATTTTAGATATTCAAAAATACCGCAAGATGTTGTCCCTGGTACAGGAAAGGTTGGATCGTAAAGAATCTAAGCTCCTGTCTCAGTCTAAACACTTTAAGAAGCTTGTTCAGAAAGGTCTGAAGGAAATCAAGGAAGGTAAAACAAGTCCATGGAAGGAAGTGTGGGATGAGTTATGAAATCTACCTCTCTGAAACCTTCCAGAGGTGTATTAAACATTTAAAGAAGAAGTTTCCTCGCATTAAAGACGATCTTTATCCTCTTTTTCAAGACCTGCAAAAAGATCCACAGATCGGAGACCCTATTCCCGGCTGGAACCGAAAGGTATGGAAAATTCGAGTATCCAGCAGAGATCTGAAAAGGGGAAAGAGCGGGGCATTCCGAGTCATCTACGCATGGACTTCCGGAGAACAAATCTTTTACCCCTTATTCGCTTATTTTAAGGGGGAAAAGGAAGATATCACAAAAGCTGAAGTCGAAGCTTTACTTAGAAAACTGTTCTTGGAACTGGATCAATCTGGTTAAACTTCCATCTCAGAAAACGGTTGCTTATAATTCCTGGCATGTCTTTCTTCATCTCTTGAGGACTCGTTAAAAAGGTCATGGGCTTCGTTGATGTTTGCCTCCCTTGCCTTGAGGGCCGATTCCCTCTTCCCTTTGCTTGCACTGATCTCGCCTTTTAGCATCTTCTCCAGGTTCTCCTTGGTTCTCTCAGAGATAAGGCCGTTAAGTTCCGCATAGCGGGCCCCATGTTCTGCCTCCTCCCATGCATTTCTCTTGAGGGCCTCTGCGATCTCCGGGTATCCTTCGCGCTGAGCCTGCCTTGCCATCGCGAGACAAAGCCCCACCTCTTCCGTTTCTCCTTTGGAATTTGCTAATGCTGCTTCCTCGACCACCGTGCCGTTGCTTATTCCCAGCTTGTTTGTATTTGCATATTCCATGACGCACCTCCCAAAACAGGACTATTTAAGTCTTGTTCTTGGCAATAATCTTATGATCTTATGGAGGTCCATTTCAATCCTGCTGCCTCCCATCTGCATCTCTTTAATGCTACTTTGAAGAATCGAAAGAAACCTGTTTGACGACCATATCGACCACCGGTAGGGGAGACGGACTCAGGACGGGATCAGAAATCTTGACAACCCTTTCCATCGGTTATATCATGCCTTATGTCTGCTGGTGAAGCAGAAATATGAAGACGAGGAGGTAAGAGAAATGAGAAAGTACTTGCTTGTCTTAGTCATTTTCAGTCTCATCTTCGGCACCCATTCGCTGCCCGTCGCCTCGGCAAAAGAAAAATTGATCGTCTACACCTCCATGAAGGAGGTCCTGATCGGCAAGCTCCGGGATGCCTTTGTCAAGAAGTACCCGGATATCGACTTTGACTATTACTCGGCAGGTGCGGGCAAGCTCATGGCAAAAATCGCCGCAGAGCGCCAATCCGGAAAGATCATTGCCGATGTCTTATGGACAAGCGAAATCCCGGATTTCTACCAGCTAAAAAGCCAGGGGATCCTCGAAAAGTATATCTCTCCGGAATCGAAAAGCATTGTTAGCCCGGTGAAGGACCCCGAGGGATATTTTACACCTGCCAGGCTGGGAACCCTGGGAATCGCTTACAACACCAAGAAGATCACAGATCCGCCCAAATCGTGGCAGGATATGCTCGATCCGCGGTTTAAGGATGGCTTCGGGATTGCCAACCCGGCTCTTTCCGGGACCGCCTGTGTCAGCGTGGCCATGATGGTCTACAACCTCGGTTGGGATTACATCGAAAAGCTCAGGGGAAACGGAACGAAGATGGGACAGGGATCCGGTCAGGTGGTGGATGACACGGCCTCGGGAGATTTGAAGGCCTCTCTGGCCGTCGATTATATCACCGTCGAAAAGATGGAAAAAGGAGCCCCTTTGGGCTTCATGTATCCAAAGGAGATGGTCGTCATTCCAAGCCCTGTAACCATCTTCAAGGGGTCTCCCAATGTCAAGGCAGCCCAGAAGTATATCGATTTCCTTCTCTCAAAGGAAGGTCAGGAGATGATCGCCTCAACGGGAACCCTTCCTATCCGGGAAGATGTCCCTATCGTCAAGGGATACGGATTGGTCCCCGCTAAAGAGGCTGAGAAGAGAGCGATGAAGATTGATTACCTTAAAATGTTAGATGAAAAGGAGGCCCTCATTCAGAAATTCAGCACGATCATGAGAGGGAAATGAAGGCGGCAGGCAGTAGGCAGAAGGCAGTGGAAGATATCAACCGGGAAGGCAGAAAAATACATTAACACGGACATATAGAAAGGTTTTGGTAATTCAGAGGACAAAACCTGCACGCTTTGCGCTATGCTCAATGCGCTTTGCGTCTTTCCGGACGGATCATGGCTGAAGTCAAATTAGAAAGAGTCGCGAAGTCCTACGGTAAAGAACCTCTCTTCCGGGATCTGAGTCTCACCGTCCGGGATGGAGAGTGTTTTACCCTTCTCGGTCCCTCGGGATGCGGGAAAACGGTGATCCTGAGGCTCATCGCAGGCTTCGAGCAGCCAGACTCGGGAGAAATCTCTATCGGAGACAGGCTCGTCTCCAGCACGACGAAGAAGATCCACCTTCCCCCTGAGGAGAGGAAGATCGGGGTCGTTTTCCAGGACTACGCGGTCTGGCCTCACAAAACCGTCTTCGACAATGTCATCTATCCTCTCCGGATTCAGGGAGTCCCTAAGCATGAAGCCCCTCGCCGGACAGAGCAGGTAATCGAACAGGTCAATCTGAAAGGCCTGGAGAGGAGATTTCCCTACCAGCTCTCAGGAGGACAACAGCAGCGGGTTGCCCTCGCCAGGGCGCTCGTTTCGAAGCCGGAGATCATGCTGCTCGACGAACCTCTCAGCAATCTCGACGCAAACCTCCGGGAAGAGATGAGATTCGAAATCAAGGCGCTGCAGGAAAATACCGGCGTCACCATTCTTTATGTCACCCACGACCAGGAGGTCGCCCTCGCCATTTCCGATCGGATGGCCATCATGGACAGGAAAGGCCTGATCCGTCAAATAGGGGCTCCGGACGAGATTTACGAAAACCCCTCTGATACGTTCGTTTTCAAGTTCATGGGCCTGTCCAACTTTCTTCCTCTGGAGCTGAGAGACAGCCGGGCCTTTGTACGAGAGACCCAGATGGCTATCGATGTCCATCTTCCCGAAGGGGTGAAAGGGGAGCGAGACTGGGTGATCGGGTGCCGGCCTTCGGATATCGATCTATCCAGAGGCGCGACAGGGGCCGACGCTGTGGTTAGAAAAGTTGTCCTTCTCGGAGCATCGATCGATTACCGAATCGAGCTGGGGAATCAAGAAGTAAGGGTCCAGAAGGATACGCGAGAGGCTATCGCTTCGGGCCTTCTCTTCTCCGAGGGGGATCCCTGCGTCTTGAAATGGAATCATGTGAAATGGTTTGAGCCTCAGAAGTTTGAGAGAGAGGACTGAAGAATGATGAACCTCAGAAGGTGGGGAGTCGCGGAAATCATTCTTCTCCTCTCGATCCTGATCCTGGTGGTCGTGGTCGCCATACCGGTCCTTCTCATCTTCTGGAATGCATTTCTGGTCGAAGGAAAGTTCAATGCCAATGACGTCGTAAAGGTCCTCGGCGAGCCCGATACTTATGAGGCCCTGAAGAACTCCGTCGTCATCGCGGTGGGAGTGACCTTCTTCAGCACCATCATAGGCGTCTTCTTCGCGTGGCTCGTTTCGAGAACCGATCTTCCGTTAAAAGAGACGATGAAACTCCTCTTCGTCGTCCCCTTTATGCTTCCCTCCTTTATTGGTGCCCTCGCATGGAAGATGTTGCTTTCTCCCAGGGCCGGTTACGTCAACCAATTTCTGATGGGGCTTTTCGGCCTGGAGGAACCCATTTTCAACGTCTACGGATTCGGAGGGATTATCGCCGTCGAGACGATGTACCTCTTCCCCTTCGTCTTCATTCAGGTCTGCGGGGCACTCGAGCGGATGGATCCGACCCTTGAGGAATCGGCCCGGATATCGGGCGCAGGCCTTTTCACGATCACCCGGAAGATCACGATCCCCCTGATCATGCCGAGCATCGTTGCCGGAGCCCTGCTGGTGGCCCTCTATTCCCTGGCGCACTTCGGCGTCCCGGCGATCCTGGGGACGGAGGTCGGCATCTATAACATCCCCACCAAGATTTATGAGAAGATCCATCAGAGCGCCGGTAGCTTCATGGCCATCCGGACAGGGACGGTGCTCGCCTCCATTCTTGTCGTCGCGGCCGGTGTCATCCTCTACCTGCAGAATTTCGTCCTCAAATCGGGCCGGTTCCAGATCATCGCCGGAAAGAGCGTCCGGCCCATGGTCCTGAAATTGCGAGGGCTTCGAATTCCCCTATTGATCGTCAGCATCATTTACCTTCTGATCACCGTGGTGATGCCGACAGTAACCATCTTCCTTGTGGGAGGTCTCAAGACCTACGGCCTCACCATGAGTCCTGAGAATTTTACTCTCCACAATTTCAAATATATTCTCTTCTCCTGGAAGATGACCAAGGATGCCATCTGGAACAGCCTCTACCTTTCCCTCTCTGCGGCCTTTGTCACCATGCTGGCCGGGGTCATGATCTCTTATGTCATCGTCAAGATGAGGGTGAAAGGGAAATGGTTCCTCGAATTCCTGGGAGTGCTTCCCTTCTCCGTTCCTGGAACGGTGATCGCCCTCGGTGTCATTCTCATGTGGAGTGGAAAGTTCGGAATCAATCTCTATAACACGGCATGGATCATCTTTGTTGCCTATATCGCCCGGTACATGGCGTTCTCACTGAAATCCAATTCCGCTGCCCTCGAACAGGTCCATGATTCTCTGGTCGAGGCTGCGAGGGCCTGCGGTGCGAGCCACTGGCAGGCCATGAGGAATATTGTTCTGCCTCTGATCCGGCCGGGGATGGTGGCGGCCTTCTTCCTGATTTTTCTCCCCGCCTTGAGGGAATTGACCACGTCGGTCCTTCTCTACGGGCCGACGACGCGGACCATCGGGGTGGCCATCTATACCCTGAACGAGGACGGAGAAACGGTCTATGCCGCAGCGCTTGCCTCGATCGCATTGGTCATTATTGTATTAGGCCATCTGATTATCAGAAGGATTACCCGGTCCAAAATCGAAGGAAGCCAATAATAGGAAATCATCCTGGGATTCATTCATGTCACATATCAGGCTGGTGAACGTTACAAAGAGATTTGGATCGGTGGTGGCGGTAGACCGCCTCAATCTCGAGATTGAGAAAGGGGAATGCTTCTCTCTCCTCGGTCCTTCCGGCTGCGGCAAGACGACAACGCTCAGGATGGTCGCTGGTTTTGAAGACCTCGATGAGGGGGAGATCATGGTAGGGGAGAGACTCTTTTCTTCAAGCTACAAGAAGTACTATCTCCCTCCCGAGAAGCGGGATTTCGGAATGGTCTTTCAGGCCTTTGCGGTCTGGCCGCATCTGAGCGTCTTTGACAATGTCGCCTTCCCCCTGAGAATCAGAAGGCTCCAGAAATCGGAAATCGTTGAAAGGACCCGCAGGGCTTTAAGTCACACAGGGTTATCAAAGGTTGAACGGAGCTTTCCCGGCGGACTTTCCGGAGGGGAGATGCAGAGGATTGCCCTTGCCAGGGCCATCGCCATCAACCCTGTTGTGATGCTCCTCGACGAACCGCTTTCAAACCTGGACCCCAAGCTTCGGGAAGAGATGCGATTCGAGATCAAGGACCTTCAGAAAAAATTCGAATTTACCATCCTTTATGTCACCCACGATCAGGCTGAGGCCATGGCCCTCTCCGATCGAATGCTCGTCATGTCGATGGGAGTGGTTCAGCAGGTGGATACCCCCTTAAACATTTACAACTGTCCTGTGAATCAATTCGTTTTCAGTTTCATCGGCCTCTCCAACTTCATCCCCGTTGAGATTTCAGACGGCAAAGTCTATGTCGAGGGAGCTCAGGATGCTGGGCCGATTCCCGTGGAGATTCCTGCACACCTGAAAAGCAATCGGGTGACACTGGCCTGCAGGCCGTCGGAAATAGAACTCGTGTCCGATGGAGGAACGAGGGGGATTGTAAAACGAAAAGTCAACCTCGGTGACATCATCGATTACCGTGTGGAGATTGGAGCCATTGAGGTTCGAATTCAGAGAAACCGCCGGAAAAGCCTTTTCAATGAGGGTGAAACCTGCGCTCTGAAATTCAACCGCCTCTTCTGGTATGAGAGAGAGAAGTGAAACTTCCAAGTCACAAATTCCAAACTCCAAATAAATCCAAAATTCGTAACACTTTAGCACTTTGAAACGGAGCGCTAATGGGTTCACTTTTTCTGTCATTCCCGTGAAAACGGGAATCCAGGACCAAGAAAAAAGAACCTGGATTCCTGCTTCGTGCCAGGAGGCACAGTCCTCAAGATATTCAGGTTCTTAATCTCACCCTTTGATCCATGCCCGGGTCTTCCCGATCACGTCACGGTTCACTACGGATTCCGGCCATTTTCCCACGAGGACATCCGAGACGCCCTGGGCTGTCCTTCGTTTCAATTCGTGGAAGGATTCCTCGGAATAGAAGCTGGTGTGGGGAGAAAGGATCACATTCTTCATTTTCAAGAGAGGGTTCTGAGGATCGGGCGGTTCCTTCTCGAGCACATCGAGGCCCGCACCGGAGAGAAGCCCTTCCGCCAGTGCCACTCCCAGGGCTTTTTCGTCGACGATCGGCCCCCTCGACGTATTGATGAGAAAGGGCTTCTTCGCCATCTTCCTGAATTCCTTCTCCCCGATCATATGGCGAGTCGACTCATTTAAAGGACAATGGATCGAAATGAAATCGGAGTCCTTCAAAAGCGTATCGAGGTCGGTCAATCCTATTCCCTCCCCTGCTTCCTTAATATAAGGGTCGAAGGCGACGACCCTGACGTCGAATGCAGCGAGTCTTCTCGCCACCGCCTGACCAATCTTGCCACACCCGACCAGGCCCATCGTCCTTCCTTGAATTCGATGGATGGGTGCTCCCCGGCGGCACTCCCACTGGCCTGACTTTACCTGATGATCGAAGAAGGCCGTCTTCCTTATCAGCGTCAGGAGCAGGGCGACGGCTTGATCTGCCACTTCATTGACGCAGTAATCGGGAACATTGGCTACGATGATCCCCAATTCCGTTGACGCTTTAAGGTCAATGGAATCCACTCCAATGCCATATCGGACAATCACCTTGCATCGGGGAAGATTCTCAAGGACCCTTCGCGTCATGAGGGAGTACTGATTGAGGATTCCATCCGCCTCCAGGCACGTACGGAT
>Ga0209777_10000418_pt1 | contig 71299 bp, 79 predicted proteins | sample FrelakmetHBP12HB_FD_187147 | JGI IMG/M metagenome (GOLD analysis project Ga0209777, IMG submission 187147) | Freshwater lake sediment microbial communities from the University of Notre Dame, USA, for methane emissions studies -HBP12 HB (SPAdes)... | ecosystem: Environmental > Aquatic >...
GCGACAGAGACTGAACTGAGAAAAGCGCTCAATACACGGAGGGTGGTCGGAATAATAAACAGGCTTATCCAGAAAGCAGCGGCACGGAATGTGACAATTATCGATAAAAAAGGCGTTGGCGATGACGGGGAGGTCTATGAGTATGCCGGAACCTGAACGGATGGACAAGAAAAAACTGGAGAGCATCAATATCATCAATGCCCTGCGCAGGGGAACGGTGCCGGGCAGCGGGCTCGAACGCATAGCAGTCGGGCTTGACGTTGAAGAAGGAGTGATGGGAAAACAGCTCGATTATGTAGCGCAGGGCGGGGGCGACCTGAAGTTTATCCGGGGTGATTATGGCAGCGGCAAGACGTTTTTAGTCGCCCGAACCCTTGAAATGGCCCGGGGCAAGGGATTTGTCACATCCCACGTTGTCATCTCACCGGCCTCCCCACTCTATAAGCTCAAGGCACTGTACCAGCAGGTCTGTGCAAGCCTGCGGACGATGGAGGAGGACCACGCCATAAAAACCATCGTGGATAACTGGCTCTTTGCCATCGAGGAGCGGATCATGGCAGTGAGCGGTACCGGGATCGAGGATGCGGCGCTTGAGGTGGCAACCGAACGCGAGATCGAATCGGCGCTTGCAGGGATCTCGGAGATGAACTCAGCGCTTGCCGCTGCACTCCGCACCTATTACCGGGCCAACAATGCCGGTGATTTCCAGCTCGCCCAATCGGCTCTCGGCTGGCTGGCCGCTGAACCCAACATCGGGAGGGACTTCAAACAAAAAGCCGGTATCAAGGGGGATATCGATGATACGATCGCCCTGGTATTCCTCCGGGGGCTTGTCACGGTCATGCAGGGAGCGGGCTACAGCGGGCTTGCAATCGCCGTTGATGAGATGGAGACGACCCAGGCGCTGCCAAAAAACCAGCGGGACAAGGGCTACCAGACGCTCGTCCATATCATTGACGCCCTTGACCGGGGTGCGATGCCCCGGTGCTTCTTCCTGTTCACCGGCACCCCGGCGATGTTCGACGGGTCCCGCGGGATCCGGTCGGTGCCTCCGCTCTATGACCGGATCAACGTCGTGCAGACCGACACGTATAAAAATCCCCGCCAGCCCCAGATCATGCTCTCGAAATTCGATACCGGGAAGCTTGAACAGATCGCGCTGAAAGTGGTCGATATCTACTCGCAGGCGTTCACCGAAGTTGACCGCGAGCGCATCTCCCACCGGTTCATACGGGCAATGATCAAGAAGATTACGAGCCGGTTTGGCGGGCGTGTGGATGTCATCCCGCGTATCTTTTTAAAGGAGTTTGTTGATGTGCTCGACAAGTGCGAGCTCTATGACGCATACAACCCGTGGGACACCTACGAGTTTGACGCAGAGCACCTCAAGGGCGAACTTAAAAAAGAAGAAGAAGCGGTGATGGTGGTGGAATTCTGATTCCCGCACCTGTTCCGCCACGTTTAACCTGTGGTGCATCCAAAGAGTGATCGTATGCGAAAGGCGCTCCTTCTGACCGTCGCTGCCTGCATCCTCTGCGGGATGATGCCCCTGGCAAGCGCGGTCTCGATGGAGATCAATGCAACACCATCCCAAGTGCACATCGGTGACACCGTCACGCTGAAGGGGTCGATTTCGGGACTAACGACGATCGCAGTCTACCTTTTTGTCACCGGTCCTGACCTTGACAACCGCGGCGTCACGCTCGAAAACCTCAATTATCCGGCAGGCCGCGGGCTCTTTACCACGGCGCCGGTCAACTTGGATGATGGGACATGGAAATATGACTGGGATACGTCGGTGATCCTCGGAACTCTCAAACCCGGCACCTACACGGTTCATGTTGTGGACACGCCAGTCGACCTGTTCCGGTTTGCAAAGGGAGAGTCTGCCCAGACCGAAATTGAGTTCTTACCATCAGGAACCCCGGCAAATGAAGCACCGCTCGATCCCATGCTGCCCATCTTCGCTCTCATTGGAGGCGGCGGTGTCGTGCTCGTCATGGTCCGGAGAACAGGATCAAAATAGCGCTCGTATTTTTATAATTTTTAAGATTTGTTGAATGCTTACGGTACTCATATAACGCTCCTAGGGGAATTAATCGTCGCTTAAGGGCGAGGATTTATTGGAGAAACCATATCAATAGTTTTGATATGGTTGCCATTCCTAAAAGGGAAGGGTAAACCGGAGAAGATTTGAGAAAAGAAGCGTAATTTGAGGAGATTAAGATAGCGCAATGAACATGAATAGTCACGTCCCTACCGATGATCCTATGCACGCTTAGTGCTCTCCTGCTCAATAAAACAGAACGGATCTTCGGCTGAAAAATCACCAGCCTTGGCATATGCACGGACCCGGCACCCGCCCCCGCAGAGATCTCGGTAGGAACAACCAGCACACCGGCCCCCGAACCGTGCCTGTTTTTCCCTGAACCGGACAAGAACCGGATTGACACCATCCGACCAGAGTTCACTGAACGGCCGGTCCTTGATGTTTCCCACAAGAAATTCCGGCGATCGGGCAAACTGGCACGGGTATACATTTCCCCGGGTGTCAATATTTGCCACCCGGGTACCGGCGCTGCATCCACCCTGTAAAGATTCGAGCAGCCCGCGGGCATCAGCAAGATCTTCCGATCCATCCTTCTCCATTGATGCGAGCAGGTGGATGCAATCCTGCGGGGCATCTACGGTCAGGAACTCCATAGCGGCGGGATCCGTCTCCTTTGCTTTCCGGTAGAGGACGTCGAGTGCCTCGACCACCCCGGCCCGGTCCAGTTGCAACCGGGCATAGGATTCGTTTCCCCGTCCTGTCGGTACGAGCCAGTACAGGCAGAACCGGGAGGCACCAAGGGAGAGGGCAAGATCGACAATCGCTTCAAGCTCCCGGCAGTTCTCTTTTGTGAGTGTGACCCGGACCCCGCACCGGAGCTCCGCCTCCTTACAGGCAGAAAATGCCCGGATGGTCTGATCGAAGGCACCGGCGGAATTCCGGAACCGGTCATGCGTCTCAGCGTTCGCACCGTCCAGCGATATTCCGGCATATTCGATCCCGCTTTCTTTGATCTTGCGGGCAATGTCGGGAGTGATCAGCGTACCGTTTGTGCTGAGTGCCATCTTGAGGCCACGGCCTCTGGCATGCGCCGCCAGTTCCCAGAGATCCGCACGCATCAGGGGTTCTCCCCCGGTGAACAGGATGAGCGGGACACCCATATCTGCCAGATCATCGATTACTCCGAACGCCTCGGATGTCGTGAGTTCTCCTTCCGTCGTGCGTCCCGGTCCTGACCTGCTGTAGCAGTGCGTGCAGCTCAGGTTGCAGCGATCCGTGAGATTCCAGAAGACAACCGGCCTGTACATACCCGAGAATGCAAGATAGGTACTGGGCACATCGGCCGGTGGTTTGTGGCGGTGCCGCATCATACCGCTGACCGTTCCCCGCCCGTGCATGCATTGCGTAATCCGGTTCATGAGACACCACCGCCGTTCTCCCGCATCCGTACATTCGGCACCCGCTTGAACTCCCGGGTGCTGAAGAGGACCGTATATTCCGGGCAGCCGATCTTCTCTGCAACCGCCTTCACTTCGTCCAGCACCTGGTCCCTGCTGTATCCGTGGTGTACAGTATAATGCGTGTACTCCCACCGGCCCGGCACCGGCCTGCGTTCATAACAATGGGTAACGGATGAAAATGCTGCGAGCAGTTTTCCAGGGTCATCCATGCCGGCTCCTGCCGGTTTCCATGCAACAAGGGCATTTGCCGTAATACCGACCTTCCGCTGATCAATGCGTGCCCGGAATTTCCGGATGATCCCTGCATCCTTCAGGCGCCTGATCTTTTCCACTACTTCGTCGCCGGTGAGGCCCAGTCGTTTTCCGATCTCTTCGAAGGGGGCCGTAACGAACGGGAGGCCCCGTTCCAGTTCCCTGAGTAATTGGACATCAATCGGATCCATGAAAAACCTTCCCGGATTGTGCGGGCAAAAAGGAGAAACGCACATCAATTTTTATCTTTTTTACTGTCGGCAGATCAAGTGCATCGGAGGCTGAAATTCCGGCCCTGTCCAGAATCTCATGCAGAACCCGTTGGATCCCCGCTCCGTTCTGTGCTGCAATCGTGAACCAGAGGGAGTAGGAATGATCCCGTTTGAAGTTGTGGGATACTTCCGGATAGCTGCTGATGATGGCTGCAACCTCGTTCACCCGCTCTTCCGGCACATGAAGGGCAACCAGGGTCGCGGCATGAAGACCGAGATGGCGGAATTCCAGTACCGGGGATATGCCCCGGATGATTCCTGCTTCTTCCAGCCGGTGCATCCTGCCGAGAATCTCAGTCTCCGTAATGCCAAGCCGTTCGGCAATCGTCTTCCATGGCCGGGATACGAGCGGGAGATCATCCTGAAGGACATTGAGTATGGCCAAATCTGTCAGATCCGGTTCAGACGGGGCGGGACAGCTCACGATTTCACCCCGGCTGGTTGGTACGAGCACCACGGATCTTCGCCACAGCATTCCCCATTGAGCATATCCGGTGTCGCAAGCCCGTCGCACCAGAGCGGGGAAGCTGCATCTTCCCGCCGGTATGCCCGGGCCCGGCACCCGCCACAAACAGTTTTGTACCCGCACTGCCCGCACTTTCCCGTAAGCCGGGAGGGATCGCGGAGTGCGCCAAAAAGAGGGGAGTTATTCCAGATCTCGGAGAAGGGTGTTGTCCGCACATTGCCGGCGCTGACCGGCAGGTAGGGGCAGGGAGTCACATCGCCGTTGGCGAAGATCCGGCAATAGGTGATGCCGGCAAGGCAGCCGCGTCCCCATGCCGGGTTTTGTATGCCCAGCTCATCAGCGATACGGCGGAACTGCGGGGCGCAGGTCGGGCGGATGTTAAGGTCGCCGTCCCTGTACCGGATCAGGATCTGACGAATCAGATCTTCGTATTCCTCCGGGCTGCGGGGCTCGATCTGCCGTGCTCTCCCGGTGGGGATGGGGAAGAAGAGCTGGTAGTCGCGGACCCCAAGGGAAGTCCCGAGTTCTATCACGTCTTCGACTTCACTCATGGCAGACCGCATCACGGACATATTGATCTGGACGCCGATTCCGGCATCGCGGCAATGCCCGATGGCCTGTATGGCTCTCTCCCAAACCCCGTCAAGCCCCCGGAACGAGTCATGGGTAGCTGCGTCTTTCGAATCCAGGCTGATGGCCACAGCCCGGATTCCGGCTTCTTTAAGTTTTGCCGTAGTCTTCTGATCGATGAGGTACCCACTGGTACCCATGACCATCCGGAGTCCCTGTTCCGTTCCGTACCGGGTGATATCGTATACGTCATCCCGGAGGAGAGGTTCCCCACCGCTCAGCACGACAACCGGCCTGCCGGTCGCCCGGATCTGGTCGATGACTGAGAACGCCTCATCCGTGGAGAGCACTCCGGCTACTTCCTTATCGCCTGCATCCACGTAACAGTGGGAACACTTCAGGGGGCACCTGAGGGTGATGTTCCACGAGATGATACGTGGTGCACTCACCATACTATTCAATGTTTCAGTCCCTTTACCAGATCGAAGTGATCAAGGTTCATCACTTTGGTCCAGGCTGCCACGAAGTCGTGCAGGAACTTCTCCTGGGAGTCCGCACTTCCATATACTTCCGCCAGGGCCCGGAGTTGGGAGTTCGAACCGAAGATGAGATCGACACGCGTGCCGGTCCACCTGACTTCGCCCGTCTTGCGATCGCGCCCTTCAAACACGTCAGCATCTTTCGAGACCGCCTTCCACTCCGTGCCCATGTCGAGCAGGTTCACGAAAAAGTCGTTGGTCAGCGCTTCCGGCTTCCTGGTAAAAACGCCGTGCCGGGTCTGTCCGAAGTTGGTATTCAGCATCCGCATGCCACCAACGAGCACGGTCATTTCGGGTGCGGTCAGGGTCAGGAGCTGGGCCTTGTCAACCAGCAACTCCTCCGCCGATGCAGCGTATTTTCCTCCGAGGTAGTTGCGGAAGCCGTCCGCTTTCGGTTCGAGCACGGCAAAGGAGGCCACATCGGTCTGCTCCGGTACGGCGTCCATGCGTCCCGGTGTGAAGGGGACCTTTACTGTATGGCCGGCATTCTTCGCTGCCTGCTCAACACCGGCGCAGCCGGCCAGGACAATCAGGTCAGCCAGCGATATCTTTTTGCCTCCTTTTTGCGCCTTGTTGAAGGCGCCCTGAATCTCTTCCAGGACCTTGAGCACCTTCGCCAGCCGGGCCGGCTGGTTGACTTCCCAATCCTTCTGCGGCGCGAGGCGGATACGGGCACCGTTGGCTCCGCCGCGCTTGTCGGAGCCGCGGAAGGTGGAGGCCGAGGCCCACGCGGTCGAGACCAGCTCGGAAACCGGCAGGCCGGAAGCCAGGACCTTCTTTTTGAGGGAGGAAATGTCCTTTGCATCGATCAGTTTGTGATTGACCGCGGGGATGGGGTCCTGCCAGATGAGCTCTTCGGCAGGAACCTCCGGGCCGAGATAGCGTGCACGCGGACCCATGTCGCGGTGAGTCAGCTTGAACCACGCCCGGGCGAACGCGTCCGCGAGCTGGTCCGGATGCTCATAGAAACGCCGTGAAATCTTCTCGTAGACAGGGTCGAACCGCAGAGAGAGGTCCGTGGTCAGCATGGCTGGTGCGTGACGCTTCGACTTGTCGTGGGCATCCGGCACCGTGCCGGCACCTGCATTGCCCTTCGGCTTCCACTGGTTCGCCCCGGCCGGGCTCTTCGTGAGTTCCCATTCGTTTTCGAACAGGATCCGGAAGAAGTTGTTGCTCCACTTCGTCGGCGTGTTGGTCCAGGTGACCTCCAGGCCGCTCGAGATCGTGTCACCGCCTTTGCCGGTGCCGAAGCTGCTCTTCCAGCCGAGGCCCTGCTGCTCGATGCCCGCCGCTTCGGGCTCAGGCCCCACATGGGTCGCAGGGCCGGCGCCGTGGGTTTTACCAAAGGAGTGGCCACCGGCGATGAGCGCAACGGTCTCTTCGTCGTTCATGGCCATGCGGGCAAATGTCTCGCGGATATCCTTCGCCGCTGCTACCGGATCCGGGACGCCGTTCGGGCCTTCCGGGTTGACGTAGATCAGCCCCATCTGCACGGCAGCGAGCGGATTTTCGAGGTTCCGGTCGCCGGAGTAACGTTTGTCATCCAGCCACGTGTTCTCAGAACCCCAGTAGACATCTTCTTCCGGTTCCCAGGCATCCTCACGACCGCCTCCGAAGCCGAAAGTCGCAAATCCCATCGACTCCAGGGCGACGTTGCCGGCAAGAATCATGAGGTCGGCCCAGGAGATTTTCCTGCCATACTTCTGCTTGATCGGCCAAAGCAGCCGGCGCGCCTTGTCGAGGTTCACGTTGTCGGGCCAACTGTTGAGGGGCGGGAAGCGCTGCTGGGCGGCACCGGCGCCGCCGCGACCGTCACCGGTGCGGTACGTACCGGCGCTGTGCCATGCCATGCGGATGAACAAGGGCCCGTAGTGGCCGAAGTCCGCCGGCCACCAGTCCTGCTTGTCGGTCATCAGCGCCTGCAGATCCTTCTTCACGGCCGCCAGGTCGATTTTTTTGAATTCCTCAGCGTAGTTGAACTCCCCGCCCATCGGATTTGACCGGGGTGAGTGCTGGTGAAGAACCTTCAGGTTCAACTGGTTCGGCCACCAGTCCCGGTTGGACCTGACTCGGTCGATTGCCTGTTTGTTTACCCCGCCCGTTACCGGGCGATTGCTGTCGTCAGTCATAACGTCACTTCCTATCGTTGGATGATTTTATCCACTGTGGTTCTTTGAATATTCCTTTGCCCACCTGGCTAACGGTTGCCTCAGCAGCGGCTATGGTTAAGGTGTTTGAGCAAGGAGACCCCAACACCGCCATCTGCTGCAAGACTGGTGTCTTCTTTTTAGGGTCCTGGAGAAATTTTGCTTTCGTATAGGGTGCCATACTTTTGTAGACCTGAAAATATCCATGTGCACCGGCACCCTTTGCATGCACTACGCGTTCCGGTATCCGCTCCCGGTCGGAATGGGCCAGCTTTTCGATCAGGTGAACATCCTGCAGGAGGACGGGCCCGCGTTGCCCTGCAGTGAGGGAGTTCTGGTTATCGGCTACCGGAATCCCCTGGTTCGTCGTAAGGGTTTTTTTCGCCATGATAGATCAAAGGTAGAATTGCCACAGCCGTATTTAATAAGATTGGGTTCAGGGCAGAATGGTTTTTTTTCCCTCGGAAAAACCCCAAACCAAATTCAAATTGACGAGACTTTTTAGGCCAACCTAAACATTTATTATTTAGGTCAACCTAAATACCGGTACATGGCGCAGGAGCAGGTCGAAGAATATCTCGAGACGATCTATGATCTCGAATCACGTGACGGGTCAGCGAAAACAACCACGATAGCAAAATGCCTGAAAGTCGCCCCGGCAAGTGTGACGGAGGTGCTGAAAAGTCTCTCGGATAAAGGGTTCGTCCAGTATGAGCCGTACCACGGTGCAATCCTGACAGAAGCGGGGAAAAAGATCGCGGATGCGATCAAGCGTAAGCACCGGCTCCTTGAAGTGTTCCTGGCTGAAGTCCTCAAACTGAACCGGGAAAAGGTCCACGACGAAGCCTGCCGGATGGAGCACACGATCTCTGAAGATACCGAGAACGCCCTCTGCAGGATGATGAATGCTCCTGCCCGATGCCCGCACGGAAGCCCGATCAACCCCTGCAACCGGGAAGTGGGAAGCTGTGCGGAATGCGATGTAGGTGCAGGGGCAGGAATACCTGTCCCGGCATTTCTTCGTAACAAAAAGATCATTCCCATCACGGACCTCAACACTGAACAGAAAGGACAGATCGCATTCATCCGGGGAGACTGCAAGGTTGTCCAGCGCCTCTCCGACCTTGGACTCACCCTCGGGACAAATGTTTCCCTCCTGAGAAAAACACCCATGGACGGACCCGTGGAGATCATGGTGAGAAGGACCAGACTCGCCATCGATCATGCTATTGCCGAGAATATCTTCATTGAATCACCGGTTGTTGGTGAAGCATGAGAGGGTGCGGGGAATGCAACGCCTGCCCAAAAGGTAAAGAATGCAACATAAAGAATGCGGACTATACCCTGGCACTCGCCGGCAATGCCAATGTCGGCAAGAGTGTGATCTTCAACCAGCTCACCGGTGTTGACCAGATCATCGGCAATTGGCCGGGAAAGACCGTCGAGCGGGCAGAGGGACTGCTGCTTCATAAGGGGAAAAGGATCCGGGTCATCGATCTGCCCGGCATCTATTCCTTTTCCACGTACTCGATGGAGGAACTGGTCTCGCGGGATTTTATCGCACTCGAACACCCGGATGCGGTTATCAATGTCATCGACGCTTCGGCACTGGAACGCAACCTCTTCTTCACGATCCAGCTCATGGAACTGGCGCCGCCTTTGCTGATAGCGGTCAACCAGATCGATCTGGCCGAAAAGAAAGGACTCACGATTGATACAAAGAAGCTCTCCAGGCTGCTCGGCGTACCGGTAGTTCCGACGGTTGCGATCAGGGGCAAAGGAATTCCGGTGCTCACGGATGCGATTACGGACCTTATGCAGGACCACCCGGTTCCTCCGGTCCTCCGGTACGGAAAAGAAATAGAAGAGCGGGTTGCAAAAATTATCTCCGGACTTGGTACGGTTGTAACTCCGTATCCCGTGCGCTGGACTGCCATCAAGCTCCTTGAGCGGGATCCGGCAATTACGCAGATGGTGAGCCTACAGGACCCAGTCATCGTTGAAAAAGCGGGAAAACTGGCCGGTGAAATCGAGGCCATTCACGGAGAACCGGTCTGTGTTGTCATGAGCGCCGAGCGGTACCAGATCGCAGACCGGATTGCGGCTGAAGTGATCACCATCCGGACACCTGACGAGGGACCCCGGAAAAAGACCATGACCGATAAACTCGACCAGGTTGCCCTCCACCCGGTCCTCGGGTACCTTGCAGTCATCGCCGTTATTGGCGGGTTGCTGGCCTGGACATTTTTGATTGGGGCACAGGTCTCGGCGTTTCTTGCCAGTTTTCTGTCGCAGTTCGAACAGTATGAGCCGGTTATTACGGGTCCGCTCATGGACATTCTCTGGAACGGGGCATTCACTGGTTTTGTTGCGGGAGTAACCCTGGTCATTCCCTATGTCCTGCCATTCTACCTGCTCCTCGCCGTTATGGAGGATTCAGGGTATCTCACCCGGATCTCGGTGATGCTCGATCGGGGCATGCACAAACTTGGGTTGCACGGGAAGGCGATCATTCCCCTGATTCTCGGGTACGGGTGCAATGTTCCTGCCATCCTCTCGTGCAGGATCATGGAAACGCCGAAACAGAAGACTCTTGCCGCATTTTTAGTGACGCTTGTACCCTGCACCGCAAGGACTGTTGTCATCCTCGGACTGGTCGCCGCGTTCGTCAACATCTGGTGGGCGCTCGCACTCTATGCATTTGATATCCTCCTGATCATCGTTGTCGGGAGAATTGCGTTTAAGGCGGTTCCGGGCGAGTCCGTCGGGCTGATCATGGAGATGCCGGATTACCATGTCCCCTCGCTATCAGTCGTCCTGAAGCAGACCTGGGCCCGGACAAAATCGCTCATCTGGATCGTCTTCCCGGCGTATATCATCGGGAGTGCAATAATCCAGGGATTCTATGCAGCCGGCCTTCTCGACCCGGTCAATGCTCTTTTGTCACCGGTTACCGTACTCTGGCTTGGGCTTCCTGCGGTCATCGGGATCACCCTTATCTTCGGGATCGTGCGAAAGGAACTGACAATCCTTACGCTCGCCGTGATCTTCCATACGACCAACTTTGCCGCAATCATGTCTCCGGTACAGCTGATCGTCCTTGCGATGGTCTCGATGCTCTATATCCCCTGCATCTCGGTAATTCTGGTTCTTGCGTCGGAGTTCGGCTGGAAAAAAGCACTCGCGATATCCGCATCCGAGATTGTTATGGCGATCGCCATTGGGGGGATCGCATTCCGGGCGTTGAGCCTGGTATTGTGATCCCGATCTGAATTTTTTCGGCCATCGCTACCTGATCGGCATAATTCGCTGTGCTTGCATCTGCTCCCGGATCCGCTTACACTTTCCTGTCGAACAGCCTTTTTTTTAGATCTTCGTCGGAAAAATAAGCCTCATATTCGCATTCTGGCAGGATTTGCAAGGTTTAATGTCCCAAAATAGGAGACAAAAAAAGGCCGATTTTAAAGGGCTTAACCAGCCAATAGGCGAGGTGCAAATATGCCGTATTTTGGCAAACAGGACAATAATTGGGCGTATTTTCCACACGAACAGAAACGGAGGGTTTTACGGGGTTTTTGAAAGAGCAGGTGAGAACCAAGGAGAAAACCGGAGCCCATATAGGTCTTATTTCACTCTATCTAGCATATGTACTACGAGGATGTGAATATCATTCCCTTGGACCTAATAGGATATTAGTCAGGAAAAATGTCCGAATCACAAGAACGATAAACCTGCAGCAATATCATGTAAAATAATATGAGACAGTGTTCAGGAACAGTTCTTGTTTTTCTCATTATTGCGGTCATCTTTTCGGCCGGGTGCACCAATCAGCGTACCCCGGAATCATCCGTGCCGGTACCAACTCTCACAACTTCGATTCCGACGGCTGTCAGTTCTTCAGTACCAACCACCACTATAGTCACGACAACGCTGATACCCGAGGTCACAACAATCCCGGCTGTCATTCCAACAGAGACGCTGCTCCCGGAAGCAGATCCAACCGATATGTCGGAAATAACCTTCGAAAATTATTACGATAACGACTTCAGCGTCGAGTACCCGTCAACCTGGACAATAGATACATTGATGGATATTCCCTACCCCGTCGGCCCTTTTAATGTGTACAACGATCCGCGGTTTAATACACCGTATCGTTTAGTCACATTTACCAGCCCGGATAATACAAAAAAATTCGTTGCACTCACGCAGGATTTTGAAAGGGCAGGAACGTTCACTCTCAATCCTACGATTGCCTGGACCAGGCAGATGTTCCAGAGAGATTACCCGGGTTTATCTGCAGCGGACTACCTCGGAAACTACAAATATTTTGCGAGCGGGACCGCGATGGCATCAACCTATGATGTCACCCTCTCTGCAGGGACGAATTACTACCCGTCGGCATACACTATAAAAACCATAGTTTCGCAGCGCCATGCATACAATTTCGGATTTTTTACCGACACGGCGAATTTTACCAAATACCGTAACCTGAACGAGATAATGATCTCATCAGTGAAGACGCCGGATACCGAAATACATTATAGTTCTACCGTCGGTAACAGTACCATAATTATATAATTTTGGCTCTTTTTCAGATCCAGCCACCACTCTGGAGGCGAAACTCCTTTCAAATAACCTGAAGCCGGGGGAACGCAGGGATGACCTGTGTGGCACCCTCCCCCGACTTCAGATGCGAGTGGGCACGCTTCAGGGACAGCGGAGCGTAATGTTCCCTGAGATGATGCGTGTCGCTCCTGCTGCACCGATCAAAGTTTCAGTCCTTGTGCAACGCGTTTGCCGAGCTCTGCATCCGCATTTTTAAGGTTCTCCACCATCCGTTTCTGGATCTCGATCTTTGCGTGTCCCAAGGGATCTATAATATTATCCACGAGATGATCCTGGTCCTTCTTCGACAGCGAGCGGTAACGTTCTCCGGCCTGCTGGAAATCGTTGGTCAGCGCAATCTTCCGGCGGACTTCTCCCCCGACGAAAGGACGGCCTTCAAAGGTCGGCTCACCGGACTCGTGTGGCTCTCCGCCACCAAGTGAATCAGGTTCGAAATTAACGGTCCCGCTATGCCCGGCACCCGACTGCCTAAACCCATCACGCATGTTGCTGCTGACTTCGATCTTCGGGTGGTTGACCGGAATCTGGAGATAATTGGGCCCCAAGCGGTGCCGCTGGGTATCCGCGTACGAGAAGAGGCGACCCTGGAGGAGTTTATCAGCGGAGGGTTCGATCCCGGGGACAAGGGAGGCGGGGCAGTGGCGGATCATTCAGGTCAACCACGGATCCGATATCGGGAGCAACTCACCGCAGCATGATCTCCATCCCTTTCATGACAATGGAAATCCTGGATTTTTTTAAACGATGCACGTGACCTGATTTTTTTAGTGTCTGCTTTTCCTGGAATATGTCTTGCATTCGTCCCTGCGATACTGGTATGGAAAGAAACCTGAACGATGGTACATGTCAAAGGATTCCATCAATCATCCCTGTACTGAGTCTGCTTTACGACACGACTTGCCGATAGCTGAAAAAAGGATTGTGATCTGGTGTGTCCGACTGTACTATGTTTGTGGGGGAGGATGGGTTTACGATCCGGCACAAGGTGGGTGAGGGTATTTATCCTCCCGGGAAAATACTCCAAGGAATGGATTATCTCTACACGCTTCTGAAATTCGTGGTGGGCGGAAGCATAGTTGTCGGGGTGACCCTTCTTGCCGAGCATGTAGATCCACGGTATGGCGGCATAGTAGCTGCGGCGCCGATGATCACGACACTTGCGTTCCTCTTCACGTATTCCGAGGCAGGGCGGGAGACGACCCAGCAACTGGTCATTTCGACATTCTGGTTTGTGATCCCTACCATGCTGTTCCTGCTGGCTTTTTATTTCCTGATGTCACGATTCAGTCTCCTTGCGACCCTTGGCGGAGCATACGGGATCTGGATCGGAGCCACCCTCGTTGTGAACCGGATCATTACCAGTATGTAATGGGGAATCCTCATCCGGAATACGTTCCGGATGCTTTTGGAAAAGCAGTACAAAAAAGAATTATTCAGTGGAGGAGTTTTTCGGTAGTTGAAGGGAATAGTCTGATGGGTGTTCTGAATACATCAGCGGTAATCGGATGGTGAGCATTGGTTGAGGCACGATTGCTGAGACTGGCCTTTTCTTTCTTTTCCGGTCTGGATTCCCTCGTTATCTTTCTATTCTTATTGTCGGTCCAACCCGACAACTTATGAACTTTTTAACCCCTTCACAGCTTCGACTTCGAGTCTCACCATGCCGATATGAATGATCCCTTCCCCATCCGCTGGATAGCGGATAAGGTACCGGTCGACAATGTCGTTGATGAATGACAGGCGGAGATTTTCCGGGATCCTCTGCAGGTAGGGAAGCCACGTAGTCCGGATCCACCCGGCAAACTCGTCCCTTGCCGGGTAGGTCATATCTTTCCTGATCAATTCGACACGGACCGGGTGAAGGCCTGCCTCTCCAAGCCAATGGCGGTACTCTTCCGCGTCGAAGAACCCATAGGAAAACGAAAAGCCGGCAAAATACGGTTTCCAAACGGGGTTATGCTGTATCTCTTCAAATATCTCCAGCACCGCTGCCGCGTTCCCTTTTCCGCCCATCTGGATCAGCATCCGCCCTCCGGGTAAAAGACAATTCCTTATGCCTGTAAGGACGTGGCGATGATCGCTGATCCAGTGGAGCGCCGCATTCGAAAACACGACATCGAACTCTTCATCAAAGGCCAGGCATTGTGCATCCATCCGGATGAATGACAGGACGGGATAGTGTTCCTGCGGGAAGTGGTCACAAGCAAACCGTATCATATCCGCCGAATTATCAACGCCAACCACACAGCCATCGGGTACCGACATTGCAATCGCTGCGGTAACTTTTCCATCCCCGCACCCGATATCGAGCACCCGCTCATTACCCCGGAGAAAAAGTTTGGCGATTAGTTCCTTCGCCCACTGCTGTTGTGCAGCAGAACTTTTGTTATAGTCGGTTGCGTTCCACACAAATGGAGCCGGAGGCAAAGGAGAGGGCATAGAGTTTTCTTTAGTATATTACCGGTGCTGGTTCATTATTTCTTCTTCTTCCGCCGGCGGACCCTGCACTCCCGGTATTGTCGGTGATTCCGGATTATTCCCTGTCATCCCATAAACCGTTCATCCAAAAACGTTGAGATTTGCAGGCATTCGGGCTGCCAGATCTTCACCGTCCTCAGGAGGCGGGCCATGCAGTTTTTGAGCCCCGGGCACAATACGACGCTCTTTTGCGTGATGCAGAGGAGACAGGACCGATGATTACGGGAAACTATTTCTGGTCCTTTTCCAGTGCTGCCTTCATAGGGTTCCAGTAATAATCATACCACCCCTGGCTGATCTCTTCGTACTGGTCAGCGGGAACTCCGTTCTGGACAAAAGAAAGTTTTGTCCCTGAGGATACCGTGGAAAGGGTGATGGTCAGCGTTGAATAATGATCGTCAGGCCAGTCACTCGCCCGCCAGGTCTGAACAATTTTTACGTCCTGCTCCAGCTCCAGGTTTGTGCCAGTTGAATATCCGTCGTTGGTAGCAAACGTTCCCCCCACGTCCCGGCTGATCCGTGCAGGACTTCCGGTAAAAAGGGCATGTTTTTTCTCGTCCATCAGCATTTCATAGACGTCATGGGTACTCGCATGAAAGGAGACGGACTGGTGGATTGTCCTGGTCTTCATACAGGTACCTCATATGTATGTCCCGGGATATAAATGGTAAAATTTTATGAGAAGAATTTCCTGGATGTGGATATCCGGTTATATATGGCACCAGAGATGAATGCGATCGGTAAAAAATTTGTGCATTGACGGTTACCCGTTCATTCCGTTTTAAATCCAAAAATTAATCTTCTGGAAAGGATGCATGTCACACTATGAAAATTCCTCTGTTTATCGTTATCACCCTGATTTTTTTTATTCTGGTAACCGGATGTGCAACAAAACCTTCTCCTTCCGGCACTCCGGTTACTGCCGTGACAACAAACCAACCTATTGTTTCTGAAGTTCCCACAACCGAACCAACTTCAACAGCTACCCCGATGCCAACACCAACCCCGACAACTGCAATTCTGACCTCATCATTTTCCGGGAGTCCGGGACTTATTACGTTGATCTCGGTCACTGGCCAGTATGGGCAGACCTCGGATAACTTTTCTATCCCGGGAGGCTATTGGGAGCTCTGGTATACGGCAGATCCCATTACAACGGGAGGGCAGGATTCAGGCTCGGCTTCAGGGTCGAACTCTGCAGTGTTTCCCTATCTCCAGATCCAGGTGATCGATAAAAATTCCGACAGAGTTGTGACATCAGTGGAGCCTCCTGGAGGACTTGACAAAAACTTATGGCAGAAATCAGGTCTGGATCCCCGGCCCTGGAAACAGAAATTCTACGAGGGAAACAAAGAGTATTATTTAGTGATTACGGCAAAACACCTTACATCGTATACTATAGAAGCCCGTATTCCCATGAGCAGTTGAAAAATTATTGGACCTTCGCGTTTATGACCGCCGGTGGTGGTGTAACGTGACCTCATGTCCATTTTAATACATTTTAAAGAGTGCGGTAACTACTACTCCGATGATAAATATAACGGATAAAATTACGGTCAAACCAAACGGAGTCATAAATTATCCTGTTAAATTTCGCCCTGGTGCCATGTATCGGTCCAACAGATGAGTAATGGAATGACGGAAAATGTTGAGCGATGGACAAGGGAGGGACAAAGCAGGAAAGTTCGGCACCAGAGGCGCTCTTCAGGCAGATATTGGGGCTGGTAAGATTTGAACACACGATTGACGGGCCTCTCCGAAATGCATCAGTGTTCTGACGTATCTCATCATCTTATATGAGGAGACCTGGTGTTCATCATTTGCGAACACGAAAGAACGCAAAGATCGTTGGAGCCCGCCGCCATTCCTGGCTAGGCCACAACCCCATTAAACTAAATAATTATTGAATATTACAAAAATCATAAACATTTGCAATGCATTGATGCCTGGCCGGACTTCAATTTCGCACTTTGTACACTGCATCCTCTTCGATAGCAAAAATTTATCGTATCGAATGAAAAGAGAGAAATATGACTCATTCAAAAGAAGACGAAATTAAGACATGCTCATTGCAGCCGCCATAACAAATCCTATTTACCTTAGTGAGGGGTACACCCGGAACCGGCACCAAAGCACCGGTGCATTGCATGACTTTATTATTTCACGAGAACAGGTGTTCGATTGGGAAGATCCACTATCAAACGGAAATCACCCTTATTGGATCTTTCCCGCCATGTTTTTTATTTTGATTTTCAGGTAATCCCTTATTTCTTCAATGGGGAATAAAAAAAACTCAAAACTTCATTCTTTTGCGTTTCTAGCCTTACCGTGTCTTGTAATGAATTAGTTCTCTCTTGTTCTCCTGATGAAGAGTACAGCTCCCAGGAACCCGATGACGAGAGCGATCATGGTGAGAATCAGGGCCGGGAATTTCCGTCATATTTGTGATATATATCCGGTTGTATCGGACATCTTTTACCTGAGGTGCCGTTGATTATCCATGCATCCATGACAGAGTATCGGTAACTGGTGACAGGATCGGGAAGGTATCAGTAATGGTCAGTTCGATGGTCCTTTGTCTTTCCCAAAATATCTGCGAAGATTAGCTCAAGGCAGAAATAACCGGTAAAAAAATTTTAAAAATCAGGCATTGTTGTGCCCACGGCAATGTTCGAAACCTTATCAGTTTAACCTGCCAGCAGGATTATTCGATGAGAATTTTTCCTTTTGGTTCTTTTGCTGTCTTCTTCAGTTTAATCTCAAGCACGCCGTTCTTAACGGTCGCCGTTGCTTTATCCTCGGTGACGGGCACGGGAAGGGGAACGATCCTTGTCATGGAACCAAACCTGCGTTCACGCAGGAAATACCCCTCTTTCTCCTCTTTCGTCTCCTCCTTTCGCTCCCAGGAAATCTCCAGCGACTGGGGGTTGATCAGGTCAAGCGTAACATCTTTTTTTGTGACCCCCGGCGCAAGATCTGCGGTGATGATAACTTCATCGCCATGCTGGACCACGTCGACACGGAGACGTGACTGCTGCGCCGGCAGCATTTTTGTTGCCGGCTCCCCGGCCGCCGGTAACAATGCTACCGGGTTCGAATCATACATCTGACTGAATAATGAGTCCATGTAATTTCTCATCTCATCAAGCTCATCAAAAATTGACTTGTAATACCATCTTGCCATATTCTCCTCCTCTCCTCTTCCTTCTGACTGACCTGCCGGACCCGCTTCATTACCCGTTCTTCCCGGAGTCCGGCAGGGAAAGGGAACCGGCACGTCATTGGCATCATGCGGGCTGGCTATCCCTTTTCCGTCAGGATATTATTCCGGAAATTTTATCAAATGTTTTCTGTAAATCAGATTTTGCAACAAATTTTGAAACGACAGCAGAATTCCGGTTTACGTGAGCTCAATGTGCACCGGGAGCATTTGCGAATTTAAACGGCCATTGTCAGTTTTGAAACACCAGGAACAATGGATCGAAAATCGCAGGAAAACTGTATCGGACAGGCCCTTTTCATTCAGGAAATAAGGCTTGTCGCTTCAGGCTTCCGGAAGATATATTGATCATCGTTATCTGACCAGTAAAAAACTACGTCACTGCCCCGGGGAAAATTCTTTGCGACGGGGATTATCTGGCTTTGATTAACAGAAATAACCGTCATACCCGTCAGTCCACCATCAATAATTACGAGTGCCTTATCTCCACCCATCGGTGGGATATACTCGCGGATAGTGCCGCTATATACTACACCATCCTGGGTGTTTATTTTCTTTTCCAGCATCACGGTTTTCCGTAACTTTCAGTGATCGTATCGGACAAAAAGGATATGCCTGTACTACAAAAATTGAAACACGGCATCAGGTTTTGTAAATAGCCATAAAAATGGGTATTTGAAATACACTTCAACGTTCATTCAGCTTAAATATACCCGGAATAGCAGCATCTTTCCTTTCAATCATTCACCTTTTTAATCTGATTGAAAAGGGATCGATCCACTTTCACCCCCCTCAGACCTGAGCCTTATCTCACTGTGTGCGGTAGTGATCCGGTGCTATGTTGATCGAACTCCGCAAGGGAATGACACTCCACCCGGGCACCTTTAACGCGGTGATCGCTCCTGAGAAGGTGATGGTCTCAGCACTCAACACCAACACGGATCTCCAGCGTTTCCTCTTCCTGTACGTGAGCGGCAACTACTCGCGGCTCCTCTCTTCGATCGACCGCTCGTCCAAAAACTTTGAGGCCCGCAGGGCATTCACGGCTCACCAGCTCTTCACCATCCTGAAAGAGGCGAGTCATACGATCCTGCTCCTTGAGCACGACCCGACGCTCTTTGATGGTGCAGAGGAGATGATGCCGCAGATTGCGGGGATGCTCAGGGATATCGGCCGCGAATCCCTCGTGATCCTGTATGCTCCGTCTGTCGACCGCTCATTCTCGGTGCTGATGCGACAGGCCGATCACATCATCGAGATCGCGACGGCTGACGACTTGGCCGGGACGACCCTGCATAGCAGCTCCCGCTCCACCCGTTTCAGGGAAAACATCCCGTATGCGCAGCGGACCCTGGAGGTGTCATGATGGGAAGGAGTTTTGAGAGCGTCCGCCAGGGGGTGAAAAACATTGCTGACCGCTGGGCCCGGTCATCACGGGCCCTGAAAAAGGAAGACCAGCAGTACGGTAACAAACTGGTGGTACTTGCAAAGATGCATTCGAGCGAAGCGTTCGTTGGCTGCGATGATCCGCTCGAGGCCGCGGTCTTCTCGGCACTCGTCGAAATGATGAAACGCCAGGACGGGATCGAATCGCACCCGGGGAAAGACGGGGAGCACTGACCTTCCGTATCGGAATGATAGTAATTGATCGCTGAACACAGAATGGATTACTATCTCCCTTACTGTTTCCCGGAAGATACCAATCTGGAAACAAACCGATGATATATCTTATTTTTTATCACCTGGGTAACGAGTGAGTGAAAATGAGTGGAACAAACCCTGAATGGACTCAGATTTCCCCCGGGAATTCTACCTGCTCCATGGAAAACCCCGCAAAACCAGTTTTTTTCGGTCCGTGCGGAAACGGAGGCAATATTTATCCCGGTCTGCCAGAATACGGCAGGTTTACACATTATATAAGGGCCCGAAAAGCCCTTTTGACCGAGCCGGATTTTGCCACTTACTTTACCCATCATGCACTCATAAACCCTGCCAGAACACCGATATAAGACTTAGTTTTTCCGACAAATGCCTGCAAAAAAACGGGCATCGTGTCTGTTCCTGTTTACCAAAAAATCCAACTGTTTATAAAATAAATTAATATTTATGGTTGAAGATGAAGTGACTCTATGGGAAATAGATAAAATGAGGCATCCAACAACACCTGAGAAACTTCAAAAAACTCTTAAACTTTCATTAATGAGTAAATCCGAAATCAATGCAATGCGTTTTCAATTAATTCATGAGTTTAAATCAGATCTTATAAAACAACCTGACAAGGGATCTTATTTTGAAAAACGGATGAATACACTCCCTAAAGATTGGATTTTCGATCTCCATGTGGATTTCTTGAAAATGAAACAAATGAAAACCGAAAAAGGAAAAGAAGCAGCTAAAAATTATATAGTAAATAAAATTGGGTTAAGTTATAATCTCAATGGCTGGTTCTTACATGAAGTGTTCAATGCATAAAATAATCTGTTTTTTTGATTGATTAGTTTCACATCCCTCAAACCACAGTTCCCTGTATGCCCTATGTATTGCTCTATTACTCCCAACAGCGACAGGATTATATCATTTGACCAGATAACTTCCGTACCTGTTCGTACCCGGGCCCACCGGAAAGTACGGGTACATACAATATGACTGCGAGGATATAATGCCAAAGATCATTCGAATCGCAACCCGCGGAGCGGTCGTACTTATCGCCCTCCTCATTCTCTTCTCCGGGGCCATAGCAGAAGGGCAGACGCAGGCCTACCTGGGGAGTGTCGTGACGTTGTCGGGGTATTCGTATACCGGCTACACGGTCTACCTTTTCCTGACCGGACCAAATCTCGCGCCCAATGGCGTCGCGCTCGACAACATCAACCGCCCCGCGGACCAGGGCGGGGCGACGCAGGTGGATGTAGACGGGGACGGTCACTGGGTCTATGAATGGAATACCGGCGCGCTGGGTCTCGATGCGGGCAGTTATACCGTCTGGGTCGCAGATGGCCCGGCTGACGTCTCCCACCTCTCCGCGGTCGATTACCGCACCATCTCCGTCATCCTTTCAGAGCCTTTCATCACCGCAGGGACCAGCGGGGGGTCCGGCCCGTATTCCGGGCCGGCGCCGACCGGCTCGATGAATCTGAGTTCAACCCCGGTCGGGACATCCGTTGTCGTCAACAACGTATATAAGGCGATGACTCCCCTGACGGTCAGTGGCCTCGCTCCTGGTACCTACAACGTAACCTTCTCCCATTTTGGTTATGCGAAATTGTCAACGCCGGTGACCATCGAGGCAGGAAGTGTCTCGGAAGTCAATGCGACTCTTGTTCTGCTGACCGGCTCGCTCTCTGTCAACACAACGCCGGCCGGCGCCCGGCTCACGCTTGACGGTTCGGCTGCCGGCATCTCCCCGGCAACGCTTTCGGGCCTCCGGCAGGGGAATCACTCGCTCAACGTAACAAAAGAGGGATTTGGCACTCAGGTCCTGCCGGTATTGATCACCGCTGACCAGACAACTACCGTCGATGTCGTGCTGGTCCCTGCCGGTATATTCGGTGGCAGTGGGGTACGGGTAGCCGGATTTCTTCCTTCAACCGCAGCTGCCGGTCTTCTCGTGGCGCTGCTGTTTGTCGTGAAACGTTCACGAAAATAAAAAGAGCCTGTCATCCAATCACCGGGCCGGGAATCTCCCTGCCGGTTATTTTTCCTGCCGATCAGATGGTAAAAAGAATTTCCGGGATGCATTTAATTTACACGGTCAGTCCGGGTCTCGTGGAGCAGTGCCGAAGTCCTGATATCTTGGTATTCAGATGTCAACCAGATCTTTAACCTCTCCATGTTCACCGGAAAGGTTTCGAGATCATGCGTTCTGAGGGGAGCCTCGGGATTGAAGCTCTGAATAGCTTCAATATTATTATTTCATACGGCCCGGTGACATGGTCTGACCAGATGAATCACAAAATACTCATCAATGATGATAATTTCGGTAGCGGGGGCTGTATATACCATTGATTTATGCGGAGAACCAGCGTCAATAGCTACACCTGAATTTCCCTCAGGGGTCCTGCCTGCTCATTTATTATCGGAATTCTCGGAGCAGTGTTCCTGATTCAGAGAACCAAAGAACAGTAGCCTTTTTTTTTATTATATCATTTCTGCATTCTGTTGGCAGATTTATTTGAGGATTTGCTGGTAATTTATTGAGAATAAACGGCTCCGGATGGTAGTTTAAGTCCACTCAAACCCTGGTGGGACGGGGGGGGTGCGTCCTTTTCAAGAGTGCTTCGGTTGGAGTTAATATGAGGTATCGGTATCCCTTATCAGACATGAGAAAAAAGGATAAATTAATAATGGTGGGTGCCGGGGTTACTGCTGCTGCACCAGCGCTGACCTGAAGACCCTGTCAACAACCCTTACACATTTGCAGAGATACGAACATTTCCATTTGCTCCAGTGGCGTTCCCTGAGGTGAGAATCCTGCTATTATTGAGAATCTCTACGACAAGGGTCTGTTTTAATGAATCATCGAGCTTGGTAAATGAGGCCTGTACCGTTCCCGTTGCGTTCACCACAGGGTAATACCGGTCACCGGAACTTGTCACTGCCTGGAGGGCAGTTGGCATCCCATAGGTCCCCTGCCAGCCGCCGAGATATGTTATGTGAACATAAACGCCTTCGGCAGGTACGGTAGGCACCGGGGTAACTTTTATCGTAAGGGTTGGAGTTTCTGACACGGTGGCCGGGGTCGCCGTCACGCCCGTGGTAGGTGTTGCGACGCCCGTTGGCGTCGTGTTCATACATCCGCTCATCAGTACAAATCCGAGTATCAGGATTGCACAGAATCCTGTAATCTGCCATTTTTTCATGTTTTTCTCTTTCATCTGGACGAGTATAAACTTTCTTGTTGTTATTGTATTTCTGGAATGTGGAACGGAACAACTGGTAACTGATTGACAGGAAAAGAGATACAATGCTTGATACTCTGCAAGACCTTTTTATTTATGAGAAGAAGTACTAGTAAACTGTTGTCTGATTTTTTTGAGAATCACCGCCTCTCACCAATGGTAACAACGATGACCATGATGGAAAATCTCAGGAAAACAAAAGAAAGGAAGATCCTATGAAAATTGCCATGCTTTTTATTCTCGTTATTGTAGGAGGTATTCTGGTGGCTGGATGTGTGGTCCAGAAAAGGAATACGACACCGGATATTACGACAGTCAACCCCAATAATACTTTCATTCCGTTCCCGGCCACGACCACTCTATCCAATGAATCCGGAATATCAAATGAATCCGCTATATCCATTATTCCAAATACAACCCTAATGCCGGGATTGAATGGTTCGCTGAGGGTATCCATTGGTGCCCTCGATGCTAGCCTGCCGGTCACTATTGACAATAAAAGCAGTGGCAATGTGACAAAAGTCAAACCTCTGGAACTGATGTTGCAGGAAGGGAACCATACCGTTAAAGTCTGTTGCGGTATACTGTGTGAACAGGAAAATGTTACCATCAAATTCGGAAAACAACAGACGGTTGATTTTTCGGATCAGATAAAAAAGACCTGTGAATTTTTTGAACCTACGGCGCGAATAGTTAGATATTCACTGAACGGAGAAATGATGAATGTTGAGGTGGAATTCATAAACCCCACCGCGCAAACGGTTACAATGTCAGCAGAAATCACTGTTGGATATTCATATATTGACGACAGAAGTGAGAATAGGGAAGGAAATTTTGCAACCGGTCAACTGACTTCAACGTTGAAACCCAGCGATCGCATAACACAAATACTGAACCTCTATTTGTATTCCAGTGGTTCCAGTTATTCGTACGAAATACCTGTAATAACTCAGATATCAACAAAATAATTTTTTTGGATATTCAAAACTACAGGACTGCATTTAACAGGAAATCTTTGCCGATTCGAATCCGGAATGGGTCCCCTTACCGTGCATATTCTGGGACTCATTATCGAAAAAATCAGCACAAATATCATGGAAAGAACAGTTTTTGGGTCCTAGAACCAGCTCTCCAGTGTCTTCTGCCCGGCTTTCACGCAGAAGTTCTCCATCGCTTTCTCCACCCTCTCTTCAGAAAAATCGTACTCCCCGCAGAGCATCTTCTTGATGCCGGCGATATCGGGATGACTCCATGCGAGGGTATACTCGTCCGTCACATCCGGGTGCAGGAAGATATCCATAACGGGTCCCGGGTCAAAGTCCGGTAGTTTTTCATGGATCTTTGCTGCAAATTCCCCCCGCTGCACGATTTTCAGCCCTGTCTTTGGACCGATCCCCTCGATGCCCGGGTTGAAGTCGGTTCCGATGAGGATCCCGATCTCGATCAGCTGCCCGCGGCTCAGCCTGAGACCGTCGAGCACCTCAGCGAGGATGAGCCGCTCGGGATTTACGGTGACCTGCCGTCCCCGGATCTTCCGCTTGCCGCTGATCGTGAGGTTCCGGACCAGGATCGGTGCGCCGAAGAAGAGTGTATCGTAGTCCTGCGAGACCACGTAGTTTGCCTCACCTTTTGCCGCCATATAGGCTGCCTGGGCTTCACCTTCTCCGGGCGCCTGGATTGTCGGGAGGCCCATGAGCCGGAGCAGTTCTTTCGAAGTCTCAATGATGGTGGTGTCGACCCTTGAGGACGAGCGGGCCTGTTTGTAAGCCTCAGCCTGATCGCCCCTCTCGATCGCCTCTTTCCATTTCTCGCCGGCCTCGGCCCGGATCTTCCGGCGCCCGTCAACGGTCTCCTGCTTGAGGGCGACGGGTTTCCCGTCAAAGACAAAGACCGGTTTTATCCCCTTCTGCAGGAAGTTCGAGACCCGGAAGAGGATCCCGGAGAGGTGTGAGGTGACCCGTCCGCGCTTGTCCATGAGGGGCGTACCGTCCGGCTGCCGGATGATGGAGAGGAACTGGTAGAGCGCATTATTTGCATCAACCGCGGCGATGCCCGGCAGCGACTCCCATGTCACCGCTCTCTTGTACTCCAGAAGAATATCCCGCAGGGCGACACCCATGGTGGTTCACGCACGTAAAAAAATGTCAGCGGTACATGCGCTTGGAATATTCCCCGACCAGTTCATCCAGGTGAGCGATCGCCATATCGTATTTGTCCGCCATGCGGGTAGAGGTCTCTTCAAGGTTGTTGCGTAATATCCGCTCGCGGATGACGATGCTCCTTTCCAGGTGGCGCATCTTGACCTGGAGCGAGAGGAAGAGTCCGCCCAGCGACAGCATCATGAGACCTGCAGCGATTGCGATAGTAATGTCCTGCCAGAACCGGTTGATGAGGACGAGAGTGGAGACGATCATAACGATGGTAAGCAGGATATCGAATAAGTACTCACGAATGTCCATGCTTTTAGATAAATGAGAGCACAGTAATTAATCTAACTACATACAGGAGAACACATCATGGATATAAAACGCATAATCCCTTTCCTGGTGATGCCGCTCCTGCTCCTCGCCGTGGAGATTGGGGCTGTCCTGCTCTCCCTTCCCGTGCAGGCGGCAGGAATCACCGCATTTCAGGATCCAACCTCCCTGGAAAATCCCTTCATCTTTATTCTGATCCTGCTGGTCTTCACCGGGTTCCTGCTGCTGCTGATAAAATTCAAATTAAAAAAGGTGATGGCAGCAATCATCGCCATCTCTATCTTCCTCACCTTCGGCTATATCTTTGCTGCACTCGTTCCGGTGGCCATGGGAACTACCGATCTGGCCACAATCGTCGTCATCATCCTCTCGGTAGTGGCCATGGTTCTCCTGTATAAATACCCGGAATGGTATGTGATTGACACCCTGGGTATCCTGATCGGTGCCGGTGTGGCATCGATCTTCGGGGTCTCGCTCGACATCCTGCCGGTTGTTGTCCTCCTTATCCTCCTCGCGGTATACGATGCGATCTCGGTCTACAAGACAAAACACATGATCACGCTCGCCGAGGGAGTGATCGATCTGAAAACCCCGATCCTCTTTGTCATCCCCAAGCGGCGTGACTACTCCTTCATCCGTGACGGGATAGGAAAACTGGAAGAAGGTGGGGAACGGGCGGCATTCATTATCGGCATGGGGGACCTGATCATGCCGTCCATCCTCGTTGTCTCCGCAAATGTCTTTATAAAAGGCTGGCGGCTCCTGGGAGTCATCAATCTCCCGGCACTGGGAGCGATCCTGGGATCCCTTGTTGGTCTCGCCATCCTGCTCTCCTATGTGGTGTCGGGAAAACCCCAGGCAGGACTGCCGCCCCTGAACGGCTGCACTATCCTGGGTTTTCTTGTGGGCTGGGGGCTGGTCGGTTTTTCGTGACCGCGGGTTTATGCAAAAGGAGTGCAGCGAGGACCTCTTCAACCCCCTCGCCCTTCGCTGTTGACATGGAGAGATACCCGTCCGCGACCTGAAGATCTGATTTATTTGCCGCCACCACCAGCGGCACGTCGATCATTCCCTTCACTTCTTTAAGCAGGTTGAGCTGGACTTCCATCGGGTACCCGCAATGTTCTGACGGGTCAAGGATGAAGAGGATAATATCGGCGATATTCATTATCGCGGAAAGTGCCTGCTTCTCGATCGCATTCCGCTCTTCGGCCGGGCGATCGAGAATGCCCGGCGTATCGACAAACTGGATCCGTTCCCGCCCCAGTTGCCGGTGTCCTACGATGACGCCTTTTGTGGTGAACGGGTATGACGCCACTTCGGGAACTGCAGAGGACACCTGCCGTATGAAGGAAGATTTGCCGACATTGGGGTATCCGGCGATGACTATCGTGCATGCATCATCGATATGGGGGAGTTTCCTTAAGACATTCCGGACCTCGTTTAAGAAAATGAGGTCCTTGTCGATCTGGTGCACCATGGAGGCCAGCCGGGCAACCGTCTGTTTCCGCACGACCGTTGTATCGTCTGATTTCCGGGTCCGGACAGCAAGCTGGTTCCCCACCATCTTGGTGTGTTTTGCCGCCCAGCCGACAGCACCCAGCGACTGTTTTATCCGGTCCATGCCAAAGAGGATGTCTGCCATCTCCCGGTAAAACCGGGGGATCTGGTCGAATTCAGGAAATCCACGGATGATATAGACCAGCCGGTCATGAACTGCGGCGCCAACCGCTCTCACGAACTCCTCGTTGGCGCGGTCTTTATTGATCTTCTCCTTCATCTTCTTTGCCGCACGGCGGAAGCTCCGGTCAAGGATCTCATCTGCTGTAGGCACGGTAGGTATATCTTCGAACTCCACAAATCTCCAACCAATTTATATAATGGAGAGTTATACGGTTTATCGTTATGGACCTGTCGCTGATCCAGAAAGATATCCTTATCACCCTCATCACTCTGTATCACAAACACTCCCATTCTATTAAGGGTGAGGATATTGCCGACATGATCCAGAGGAACCCGGGAACCGTGCGCAACCAGATGCAGGCCCTCAGAGCGATCGGACTCGTGGATGGGGTTCCCGGCCCGAAAGGAGGCTATATTCCCACCGCACTTGCCTACAAGGAACTCAACCTGAACGTCTCCGAGGGTGATTACGATGTCAGTATCAGCAGGGACGGGGAAGTTATCTCCGGAGCCACCGTACAGGAGATTGATTTCACCACATTATGCCACCCGGATATCTGCCATGCGGTGATAAAACTTTTCGGCAGCCCCCGGCTCTTCGAGATCGGCGACCAGATCACGATCGGTCCCACGCCGGTCAACAAGCTCCTGGTCCGCGGGGAGGTGTTCGGAAAAGACGAATCCAAGCAGCTGCTCCTGATCGCGACTTCGGAGATGATCTCCCTTCCCAAGAAATCGATTAAAGCTTACATGAGCACCCCGCTCAAGACCCTGAAGAGTTCAAATACCCTCCATGATGCACTCGTTCTTTTCAATAAGGATCACATCCACGGAGCCCCCATTGTCGACAACGGGAAACTCGCCGGGATCATCACCATCAGCGATATCGCAAAAGCAGTGGAAAGAGAACTGTCCCTGGGGACAAAAATCTCGGCAGTCATGACCACGGACGTGGTCGAAGTGCCGTCGGACACAAAACTCTTTGAAGTGATCCGCCGGTTCAAGGAACTGGAGATAGGACGCCTTATCGTTGTTGATGACGGGAAGCCGGTGGGGATCCTTACCCAGTCGGATATTATCAAGGTATTTCCCTCTTTGTGAATGCCGGATCGGTAACTATTTTGAGCTGAATTGCCTACGAGAGGATGGAGTATCATGACCGAACTATCGCAGGCAGCAGTCGAACGTATCATGAAGAACGCCGGTGCCGGCCGGATCAGTTCCGACGCCACGGAATCCCTAGCGGTATTGATGGAGGAGTACGGGACATTCATCACCAGGGAAGCAAAAAAAATGTCGGACCACGCCGGAAGGAAGACGCTGCGGGGATCTGACATCCGCATAGCAGCTGATATTTTCAAAATGGATTAGTAATACAGGAAAAACAGGAAAAACTCTTTTTTCCGTGCCTTTTAGAACACTTTAAATATTTATACGAGTCATAATTTTTTCATGTCTCGTGTATTCGCCCGAAGCCTGTCAAGAAAAAAGATCATGAGCAACGATGGGAAGCTCATCGGAACCCTCAAAAATATCAGAGTGGATTTTGATTCCGGCCAGGTCCAGGCGATGATTGTCCACCCGGATCAGACCTTTGTCACGGACGGATATGTGATGGAAGACGACAAACTTCTGGTTATCCCGTTTGAATCGGTAAAAGATATCAAAGATTATATCGTCGTTGACCGCTATCTTGCCCGGAAATAGGGAAAAAACCGGGTAATCACTTCAACAAACCCGTCTCCATACTCTTTTTCTGCAACAAATTCAGCCGCCGCCTTTGTGTCCGGATGGGCATTTGCCACGGTAACCCCGACACCAGCTTTCCTGATCATCTGGATATCGTTCACCGAGTCACCGATGGCAAGAAAATCTGATGGCAGCAGCCCCATCTCCTGCGCAAGTGCTTCGAGTGCAGTCCCCTTGTCGATGCCCGGTGCCTGTAGGTGGATTGCATACCCGGTATCGATCACCTTAACCGGGTGGTCTTTGAGGATCTTCTCCACCTCGCTGGCAGGAACTGTCCGGGCAAATGCCAGATCGGTGAAACGGTACGTAGGGCTGAGGAGTACGATCTCTTTTTCCCGGTCCTGGTAATATGCCTGGACGGCTTCCAGCGCTTTTTTGCAGATACTCTGATCTCCTTTGAGGTGGAGGGTGCCGGCAAATCCAATCCTGAAAACTCCCCCGTTCTCGGCAATGAAAGTCCCTTTTGTTCCAATAACCCTGCACAGGCCATCCATGAAACAGGAAGTATTCCCACTCGCAAGAACTACCTCCACTCCCTCATTGATGAGTGTTCTCATCATCTCAATCGCACCGGTGCTTATCCGGCGGGATGGATCCGTGATCGTCCCGTCAATATCGGTAAGGAGTGCCTTCAGCACGATTTGAGACCAGCTTCTTCTACCATGAACGGTGCTTCGCCTTCGGGAAGATTGGGGCTGTCAACGAGGCGTGCGATACGTTTGCCCCCCTTGCTTTTGCGCAGGTAGAGCCGGAAGGTAGCCGTGTGCCCGACAATGTTGCCGCCGATGGGCTTTGTCGGGTCACCAAAGAAGACTGCGGGGTTGGACATGACCTGGTTGGTCACCAGGGCGACAGCATTGTGTTCGTCAATGAGCTTGAAGAGCTCATGCATGTGCCGGTTCAGTTTCTGCTGGCGTGCCGCAAGGGTTCCCCGCCCGGCGTATTCGGCCCTGAAGTGGGCGGTGAGCGAATCGATGATGAAGAGTTTGACCGGTCGCTCGCTGTCTTTCAGCTCCGCGGCAAGATCCCGCGAGTTATCGACAAGAAGCATCTGGTGATCTGATGTGTGTGCCCGTGCGATATGGATGTTATTCAGGAATTCCTGCGGGTCCGCATTATCTATCCCGAGTCCGTTCACCATCTGCTCGATGCGCTCGGGGCGGAAGGTATTCTCGGTATCGATATAGATGGCACTGCCGTTGAGTCCACCCTGATCTTCGGGAAGCTGGACATTAACTGCCATCTGGTGGACGATCTGGCTCTTACCGGAACCGAATTCACCATACATCTCGGTGATGGCCTGGGTCTCCAGGCCTCCCCCCAGCAGGGCGTCGAGTTCGGGGACGCGGAATGACAGTTTCCTGATGTCCTTTCTCGCTTCGAAGATGTCTTTTCCGGTCTTGAACCCGCCAATATCTGCGGCTTCACGTGCAGCCTTAATGATCTTTTTGGCGGTTGACTCTGAGATCTCCGAAATTTCGGAGAGCTCTGCCGGCGCTGCAGTCGCAATACTCTCAACAGAGAGGTACCCCGCTTCTCGGAGTTTCTCGGCGGTGCTCGGGCCTACGCCCGGTAAATCTTCAATCTCTAAAGGTCCTTGGGCCATCTCTTGCACATCTCCTATGGCACATCAAAGATGTTAACCATGGGCTTATATGCTCTCGGACTGCGCGGGGCGAAAGTGTGACTTATGCATTCAGTTCTTTCATAAACTCCCGGATATCCCGCAGCAGGGTTTCCGGGCTGAGTTCAATGGGCTGGACGTGATCAGGAATGATCCGGCTGCCCGAAAGGACACCGGTTACCCGCATCTCAGCCCCGTGCGGGAGATCCCCTTCGATAAGATATCGTTCGGTGCCATTATCGATAAATGTGCACCCCGGTCCCGCGATGATCATTCCTTCAAAAATGACCGGTTCAGGCTCTCTTTTGGGAACACAAAATGAGCTCCCTCTTCCGGCACCCAGCTCGATTCCCCCGAAACGGCCGGGTTTTGCTGTTGCGTGGTAGACATCAACCTGATCACCGGGATTGACCGGGATGAGTGCTTTTTCGCCCCAGAGGACGACTTTCAGCTCGTCTTTCCCATCACTCACGACGATATTTCTTACCCAGGATCCGGACCCGTCGCGGCCCGTGAATGACCGTGGTTCTTTTACCTCTTTTACTTCAGCCTGTATAGAATAGATTCCTTCTTCCCCGACAGAACAGAGGGGGATGAATGGTACCGTGATTGCCTGGTCGGTGACGGCAACCGAACTCTTCTCATCGAGGCTGTATCCTCTCCCCATGCCGCGACGGTCTGATTTTGCACCGCTGATATGGACCGAAGTACCCGGGAGGATATCTGCCACCAGAGACGGCGCCCATACGACCACCCGGGCAGTGCCCAGGGCATCCCCGACAACAATCTCCTGCATCTCGCCCGTCGTACCGTCCTTGCGGCTGAAGGTCCGGAGTTCTTCCAGTGCAATCAGCACGACATCGAGATCCACCGGTTCTGCTGACAGACTCTCCCCGGCCGCTCCGTTTTTTGGAAAGGCACAGGTGATCTCACAACTGGCCTTGCGCAGGGCAAGTGCGTAAATCTCGGTTGTGCTCCTGCCCGGGTGGCGCCCGATGATCTCCAGCACATCGCCGACATCGATATCACCGGCAGCTCCTGCCTTCTCATCCCACAGTACAACCCGGGTGGTTCCGGTCTCGTCTGCCAGCAGCAGGGTGGCAACCCAGCCTTTCTCCCCGTCTTTCCGGTCAAATTCCTTCGGCTCCGTCTTGTCGATCACTTTCCCGAAGAAAGAAAAAAGGCTGGATTTTCCTGATAGCCCCCGTATCTTCACGTGCTGGCGGCCAAGTTCGCCGATGACGAGCATGGCGGCAGTTGGCTCGTCAACGAGATCCCCGCACTCGTCGATCTTCACCTCTACACGCCGCTCGAACTCCTCTTTGGAGATGAGGTCGTCAACGAGCGCGTAGTGGAACAGCACGGGGACCCCCTCACCGTTGCCAGGGAGGACACTGCATCGTGGCGGTAATGTCCCCGACTGTCTCGCCCCTGCGCATCAGGGATACCCGGGAGCCCTGTATCAGGACCTCCGGGCAGCGGGGGCGGCAGTTATACTGCGAGGACATGGCAAACCCGTATGCCCCGGCATCAAGGACGGCGATGATATCACCGGCAGCGATCTGCGGGAGCTTGCGGTCTGCTGCAACGATATCCCCTGTCTCGCAGATGGGGCCGGTTACCGTGTATTCCGTTGTGAGCGGGGCATCCGCTTTGTTGGCAACGATGACTTCATGGTAGGCATCATACATCGCCGGGCGGATGAGCAGGTTGAAGCCGGCATCCACATTGGCAAATTTTTTGTGGGCTGATTTTGTTGAGTTGACCCGTGTCAGGAGCACTGTCGAATCGGCGACGAGCGAACGCCCGGGCTCAACCCAGAGTTCCGGCGTGATCCCGCAGGCCTCAACGCCGGCCCTGAAGACCGGGAGGACTTTTTTCGCATAGTCTTCCGGTGTGGGGGCAGGATCGGTGTCGTGGTGGTAGGGGATCCCGAGTCCTCCCCCGAGATCGATGAACTCGAGGATCACGCCCATCCTGGTGAGTTCCTGGGCGATCCGCACCATCACTTCGGCTGCCCTGACGAAGGGTTCGATATCGAGGATCTGAGAACCGATGTGGCAGTGTATCCCGACCGGTTGTATGTTGTTACACGAGAGAGCTTCCCGGTATGCAGCCGGGATCTCTTTGTGAGGGATGCCAAACTTGCTGGTCGCAAGGCCGGTCGCGATCTTCGGGTGCGTGGGGACGTCAAGGGCCGGGTTCACCCGGAATCCAATTTTTACCTTTTTTCCTGCTGCCTGTGCGGCAGCATCGAGCTGGTGAAGTTCGTCGAGCGAATCTACCGACACCTTCACTCCCTTCTCTACGGCAAGTGTCAGGTCATCTGGTGTCTTGGAACTGCCATTGAAGAGGAGTTTTTCCGGTGCCATGCCGGCATCGAGTGCGAGATGGAGTTCTCCGGATGAGAAGACATCCGCCCCTGCACCTTCCCGGGCGAGTGCCCGCATCACGGCGAGATTGCCATTGGCTTTTGCCGCAAAGAGAACCTGCACCTTCGGGTACCGGGCAGAAAGGGCATTTTTGTAGCTCTGGTAGTGCTCCACGATACGGTCTTCGCTGGTCACGTACAGGGGTGTCCCGTACTGGTGTGCGAGACCGATACAGTCCTGCCCGTTGATATGCAGGTGACCGTTTTGTATCGTGAGGTGGTGAGGGAGTTTCACAGGTCAAGCCTCCGCATCCGTTCCAGTGCTTCCTGTATCCGTGCAACGGGACGGGTGAGAGCAAACCTCACGTATCCTTCCCCGCTTGAGCCAAAGCCGATGCCAGGGGTGACAACGATACCGGCTTCATTCAGCAGCCGTGCAGAAAATGCCATACAGTCCTGTACCGGAAGCCAGACGTAGAACGTTGCCTTGGGAGAGGGCAAATCAAAGCCAAGATCCCGTAGCCCTGAAATGAGAACGTCACGGCGTTCCTGGTAGACCGAACATGCATCTTTCACGCAGTCCTGAGGTCCATGGAGGGCGGTGATCGCCGCCCGTTGGACCGCATTGAAGACCCCGGAGTCCACATTGGTTTTGACCCGCCCAAGCCCGGCAAGTATCTCTGCATTGCCGACCGCCATGCCAATCCTCCAGCCGGTCATATTGTAGGTCTTGGAAAGCGAGTGCATCTCGATGCCGATCTCATCCGCTCCCGGTGTTTCAAGGAACGAAGGGGCACGATACCCGTCATAGGCGATCTCGGAGTACGCATTGTCCGAGACTACGACAATATGATGCTCCTGTGCAAAGTCAACCACCTCGCGGTAGAAGCCACCAGGCGCGACTGCCGCGGTCGGGTTATTCGGGTAATTGATAAACATAAGCTTTGCCGCTTTTGCGACCTTTTTGGGGATATCTTCAAGCACCGGGACAAAATTATTCTCCCGTGTCAGCGGCATCTCATGCACGATCCCTTCGGCAAAGAGGGTGCCGGTCCGGTATACCGGATAGCCCGGGCTCGGGGCGAGTACATAGTCGCCCGGGTTGACAAAGGCTTCCGAGATATGCGCGATACCGTCTTTGGAACCCAGGAGGGCGATGACCTCTTTTCCCGGGTCGAGCGAGACACTGAACCGCGTTCTATACCAGTCAGCAACGGCACTCCGGTAGGCGGGCATCCCGGCATAGGACGGGTAATGGTGGTTCTCCGGGTTCCTTGCCGCTTCGCAGAGCGATGCAACGATATGCTGCGGTGTGGGAAGGTCCGGATCCCCGACCCCAAGATCGATGATGTCAACACCTTTTTTCAATTGTTCCGCTTTCATCTCGTCGATCCGGGCAAAAAGGTACGGCGGGAGATTGCTCAAGCGTGATGCGTACATAGCTACTACCTGTTGGTTTCCGGTATTTATTGTAATTAACGCTCCTGTTATAACCCGTTCTGATAGTACAGGGAGCAATGATTATGCTTATTACTCGGGAACAAATAATGACGCCTATGGAGACGGAGAAAGAAATAATCCAGATTGAACGGCTCTTCGGACTGCCTGAAAGAATTACCGGCATGAAGGATGGGATCATATGAGCCAACCCGATGAAATAATCGTGGTCTTCTCTACGGCGCCCCCGGACAGGTCCGAATCGCTGGCAAAGATGCTTGTCGACCAGCGGGTCGTTGCCTGTGTCAACGTGGTGCCGGTGCGTTCGTACTACCGGTGGAAAGGAGAGTTCTGCGACGAACAGGAGCACCTGCTCATTGCAAAGACCACGAAGGAGAAAGCAGGAGAGGTTATCGCGGCACTTAGGAGCCGGCATCCCTACGAGGTGCCGGAGATTATCGCTCTTCCGGTCACTGACGGGTACCCTCCCTACCTCGCATGGGTGCACCAGGAGACAGCTAACGTACCCTAACCATAGTACCCCGTCAGGAATGGCAGAACAGCAGAATTGCACGTGCATCGATAACGTTAAGGCATAGGGCAGCATCCCCGTTTATGCCGACTCCGGCGGTGATTTACCGGGCATATAATGCACAAGATTATTGCCTGTTGCCGGAATAATGGATGTAGGATTAACAGAAGGAACTGGTCAGTGTGTCAGGTGAACCAACAACTCCTTTGGGAACGGCGCTCCTCGTGCTCGGGTGCCCGCAGGTCCCGGTGCAGACGAGCATTGCGTTGTATCTGATCAACCGGCTCAAAAAGGCAGGCTTTGTTCCGGTTGTTGCCGGCAACAAATCGGCAAATACGCTTCTGATTATTGCGGATCCTGACCGTCACTACTTGGGAGAGATAATGGATCTTGACCGGGCGGTGGCGATGATCACCGAGAAGAAACGGGACTTTGACCGCTGTTTTGTCTTTATCCACAATGATGCCGGTATCAGCTACGCAGCGACCATGGGTGCCATTTCGAAGGCGAAGCTCTTCACCCTTATTTACGGGGAGCATGACGATGATCTGGTAAAGCAGGTCGACTTTCCCTGTACCATTATCGCGGCAAAGGCAGTGCATAACCCCATGCCGCTCAAAAAAGCGATCGATGAGGTGACCCCATGGGCTGCGTAGAAGCGATGAACTATGAAATTCTCATGAGGGACGCCTCGTTCAAGGAGTGCAGGGACTATATCAGACAGAATTTCAAGGAGTACATCGATGTCCAACCGGGATTTAAGATCTTTGACGTCCACCTGATCGGCGTCCCTCCCATCGCGATAGGGCTTGACGCGGATTTTATCGTCTTTCCCTACACAAAACCCTGCCACGGCACGTTTCTTTTGAGGGTTGAGGACACGGCAGAAGCTGCCCGTTTACGCTCGCTGAAAAAGTGAGATAGTAGTGCAGAATTCCGTCAAGGCATCAGGATGTTATGAGGCATCTCTGAAAAAGGTATGATCCCTGGGACCTTCTTCTCATACACTGGCACCTGCCGCCATAGTATTTAGTGCAGGGACACACGTATCACTACACAGTCAGAAGGGGTTTGTGCAATGTCTGGCAAGGGAAAAGTACTCTTCATGGATGACGAGGAGATAGTCCTCGACATGACCCGTGAAGTACTGAAATTTCTCGATTATGATGTCATGTTTGCAAAAGAAGGCAGGGAGGCGATCGATCTCTACAAGAAAGAGAAGGCGGCGGGAGTTCCTTTTGATGTCGTCATTCTCGATCTTTCCGTCCGGTCCGGTCTTGGCGGAAAGGAAACGATCGAGGAGCTCAGGAGGATCGATCCCCGGGTAAAATCCGTGATATCAAGCGGATTCATGGACGATCCCGTTGTCCGGGATTTCTCAAGCCATGGTTTTGACGAACGACTGACCAAACCCTACAAAATACCTGATCTGAAGAATATCCTTGAACAGCTGATGAAAAAAAACGCTGAATAGACATCCTGGAAAATTAGTCTGACGCTTTTCCGGGCTGCCCTCCTCCATAATGGAGGCAGACCAAGGGGGACATCCTCCCTCCTCGCCCGGGGCCGGGAACCCTTGTAATCATCCAGATATTCCAGATTCGTGTTGAACCTGTTCATGCCAGGTTCTCCAGAGCCGGAAAAACAGCTGATTAAACGTCTGGTATTTTCTCCCCATTATCCAACGTTAACGGAGTTCGTGGAACCGGATCTTTCCACCTGTTGCACCCTGGCCAATCAGCATCATGCCAACGTATTTACACATTCAGAATTATCAGAACATACAGGAGGCATTCATGAAAGACGTATCTGTCCTGATTGGTGGAAGAGCTGGCGACGGTATCAACAGTGCAGGGGCACTGGTTGCCCAGCTGCTCAACCATATCGGGTACCATATCTACCTGTATTTCGATTACCCCTCGCTTATCCGTGGCGGGCATAATTTTGCTATCATACGAGGTTCAGAACAGGATATCGGGACCTGCTGGAAGACCCTTGATTTTCTGCTGGCGATCAACCGGGAGACGGTGGAGCAGCACAGGGACCGGTGTACCAGCAATACTACCATCATATCCAATGCAGACCAGGTGAAATCCGCCGGCCAGGGTGTTCCGGTGAAAAGCATCCTGGCGGGTGAGAACGCCCCGGCGATCATGGGGAACTCGGCGATCATCGGGGGGTTTGCAAAAGCGGCAGGAATTGAATGGGACGTCGTTGATGACGTATTCAGGAGCCATATACCCAAAGGAGTCGATCTGAACCTGAAGGTGGCACGGAAAGCATACGATCAACTGGAAACCGTGCATCCAATCGACAAAGGCACAAACCGCCCCATGGCGCTCCTTACCGGGAACGAAGCGATCGGGTTCGGGATGGTAAACGGGGGGCTTGATGCCTATGTCTCCTATCCCATGACGCCCTCGTCAAGTCTCCTCCATTTCCTGGCCGAACACCAGGAGAATCTTGGCATCACGGTTGTACACCCGGAGAACGAGATCGCGGTGATCCTGATGGCGCTCGGGTTTGCGTATGCCGGGAAACGATCGGCAGTCGGTACGTCGGGAGGCGGGTTCTGCCTGATGACCGAGGGACTGTCCCTCGCCGGCATGGCGGAATTACCGGTCACGCTACTCGTGTCCCAGCGGACCGGCCCCTCAACCGGGTTACCCACGTATACCGGCCAGTCAGATCTCCATTTCGTCCTTCATGCCGGGCAGGGGGAATACCCGCGGCTGATCGTCGCACCCGGTGATGGGGCAGAAGCACTGTACTGGTCGGAGGTTGCCATGAACATGGCCTGGAAGTTCCAGATCCCTGCTTTCATCCTCTCCGACAAAACCCTCTCCGAGGGGATATTTAGTGTCAACCCCGCTGCAATTCAGGAAGTGAGCAACGGAGACTCACCACGGTGGATGGGGGCTACTCCGTATCTCAGATACGCAGACGCGCCGGACGGTGTCTCGCCTCTCGCGTTTCCCGGTACGAAGGATGCGGTGATCAAGGTGAACAGTTATGCGCATAATGAGGCAGGCGTCACCATCGAAGATGCACCTATGGTCGGACAAATGACTAAGAAACGTCTCCGCAAGGGCGAGATGCTGGCTGGGGAGATGCAGGGATATCCCTGTGTCAGGGTATCCGGTATACCGGATGCTATCACAGCACTCCTCTGCTGGGGTTCCACAAAAGGGGTCTGCAACGAAATTGCGGGCCTTCTCGGGCTGCGGGTCATCCGGCCGGTGATTCTTTCACCCTTCCCGGCAGAACAGCTGAAAAAAGCAATGACCGGCGTCACGAAGTTAATTGCGGTAGAGGAGAATGCCACGGCACAACTTGCGATACTCTCGGAGCGGTACGGGGTAGTGCCTGACAAAAAGATCCTGCAGTTTGATGGGCGACCTTTCCTTCCCGATGACCTGCTGGTAAGGGTAAAGGAGATAATCGTATGACCGGACGACAGATTATTACTGATGCCCAGAATACCTGGTGTCCGGGGTGCGGGAATTTCTCTATCCAGCACACCCTGAAAAATATCCTCGCTGAAATGGAGCAGGAAGGAAAGTCGCTCGATGATGTTGTCCTGGTGACCGGTATCGGCTGCCATGCAAAGATCGCCGATTATCTCAATATCAACAGTTTTTACTCGATACACGGGCGGGCGATCCCGGTGGCGACCGCCATCAAGCTTGCCAACCCCCGTCTGACCGTAATCTGCTGTTCCGGTGACGGGGATTCGTATGCCGAAGGGCTCGACCACCTGATATTTGCCGCCAAACGAAATATTGACCTCACGGTGATCATCCACAACAACCGGGTGTACGGCCTCACTACCGGGCAATACACCCCCACGTCACCGCTTGGTTTCAGGGGAAAGTCAACCCCCTCGGGCACGGCAGAATATCCCTTTAACCCGGTCGAGCTGATGCTGGCGAGTGGGGCCAGCTATGTCGCACGCGGGTATACCAAAAATATGGATCAGTTAAAGAAGCTGATAACGGAGGGCATCGCACACAAGGGGTTTGCGTTCATCGATGTCCTCCAGATCTGTGCCACGTTCTTTCCCGCTGCCGATTATTATACCCCGCGGGTATACGAACTGGCAGACCATGACCGGAACAGCTTTGAATCTGCCTGCTCGAAGGCCCGGGAGTGGGACTACAACAGTGACGCCCGAATAGCGCTCGGCGCGTTCTTCCAGCGCTCGCTCCCCACCTTTAACGATACCCTGCCAGTTCGTGGCAGGGAACAACAGGATCGACGGCAGGCAGTCCGTGACCTTTTACTGAAGATGTCATAACCGACACCACCATTCTTTTTGCCCTGCCGGAAAATTAGTAGTAGGAACATGGCGATACAAATTTTTTTATGCACACTGCATTATAACCGCAAGGAGCAACACGACTGGCAATGCTCTCCCTTCAGGTGACCGCATCGTGGACGCACAGTTTCCTGAACTGAATAAGGCGACGATCCGGCTGCTGGTGATTCCCCTTGCCGTCTATGCCGCGTGGTTGCTGGAGATCTTCCTGCTTGAAGGGAGTTTGCATCTCTTTGAACGGTTTGATCCCCTGCTCCTCTTTCTGTATACCCTTATAGCCTGCATCCTTACGGGCACTGTTGTGCCCCTCTTTTGCATACGGACCGCATTCATATCCGGTGCGATAAACATGTTCCAGATCGGGTTCCGCTCCTTTCGGCGTACTGTCATGGCATGTTCCCTGACCGGTATCATCTGTTACGCTGGTGTCATTATTCTGAACCCCTTCGGGGCGGACCGGGTCGCATTTTCAGACGCCTTTATGCTCTTCCTGCCAGGTGCCATTGCAGCCGTGATGATCTGCTGGGTTCTTGTCGGGACTCATATCCAGGCGTATGTCCGCGGTGGAGGGGTGGCAGTCTCGGTGTCCATCGGGATCATGGTGACCGCGGCACTTTTCTGTCTGACGACATTTGCCTATTTTCCCACGGCTTTCCAGCAGGGCCCCTTCTTCTCCTCCGTTTTCGTCGGGATCGTTGGGGCGGTCTTCTTCTTTGCGGTCAGGGACGTCTATGCAACGAGCATCGTAGTGGGGGTATGCAGCGTCCTTACCCTGGCAGATCGCATCTCCGCGCTCTACCTGAACAACGCATCCATATACATCTGGATCAATGCTGTTCTTTCGGTCAGCGTCCTTGTCGGTATCCACCGGTATCTTTTCCGGAATTATGTGACCCTTGAGATACTCCCGAAATGATTCAGGTACCAATTCCGGAAGTGTCCGTCCTGTCCCGGAATTCTCATGAACGGGCAAAGATGTTTTTTTTGGACTTACCAGGCATGGAATTCAGCGGCAGTCAGGAACAGGAAAAAATGATGCAGCTCTGGAAAAACCTCTTCCGATAAAAAATCTTATACACCCCTGCGTCGAAAGATACCACTATGAATGAAGGTCTTCGGTATGGAATTCTTATCAGCATAATCCTGGTTTTCGGCGTGCTCATTGCCGGGTGTTCGGACCAGTCTCCCGCGCCGGCTACACCAGTATCCACGACTGCGGTACCGGTAAAGTACGTTGCGGGGGATATCATTTCCCGTACATCCTCGTCTTCGGATCAAATGTTGTTTGTCATCACTGGTTATGAGATGTCGTCCGATCAGTATACCCGGCAGTTGATCTATAAAAATTCTGACGGAACCTGGGGGCATTTCGTCTCCAACGAATCGGAAAAGGTTCCGAGAACACTGGTCGAAAGCGTATACCCGGTGAAGATAACCCACGTGCAACTCACCGCTATACCCCTTGTCACGCCGACGGTGCCGGTAACAGTGACCGTGACATCCTCTGGTGCTGCACCGGTCGTATCGGGTATTTCCCCGTCTTATGGTGGCAGCGATGCTTCCGTGAGTACGACGATTACCGGGAGCAACTTCCAGAGTGGCGCAAAGGCACGGCTGACGCGGGCCGGAATCGCTGCCATCGGTGCGTCGATGGAAACCGTATCTTCTTCGACAGAAATTGATTGTACGTTCATCTTCTCCAAGGCGGAGAAAGGGAGCTACAACCTTGTTGTCACTAATCCCGACGGCCGGTCCAGTACCCTCATGGGTGCATTCACCATCGGCGATGCACCGCCTGTCATCGGAGGAATCAGCCCCAGTATTGGGGCGCTGAATGAAACCATTGCGATGACCATTAACGGCCAGAACTTCAAACCCGCCGTGAGGGTCTCGTTTGTGAAAAGCTCGACAGAGATCATTTGTACCAGCCCGGTATCTTCGGATACACTAACAATTCTCTGCAATCTCGATCTCGGGGTGAGCAATGGAGCATCCATGGGCGACTGGGATGTTTCTGTCCTCAATATCGATGGTCAGCAGAAAGGGACCTGGAACCAGAAATTCCGCGTGACGAATTCCACTTAATTCCAATCCTTCCTTTTTGCGATGTAATTTCCTGATCGCAAAGAGCCCGGATGATCACTTTGAAAAAACTGCCGAAAGGATGTATGGCGTCGTTGTTTTTTTCGTGGATCGATTCCCTTCGTTTTTACCGTAAAGGAAAATAAACGAGTATAAATGCCCGTTCTGGTATTTACCTGCGTTACTATTACTATCCAATAATTTTTTATGCCAATCCCTTCTAACAACTACGCAGGGGAAAAATGGCCGGAAAAAAGATTATCTATTTTGTTATTGCTATCGGGTTATGCCTGCTTGCAGGGTATGTAGCATCCTATTATACAACACCTGAAATACCTAAATGGTATGAAAGCCTGCAAAAACCTGATCTTACGCCCCCGTCATGGGTTTTTGGGCCGGTCTGGACGGTACTCTATATTCTTATGGGGTTCTCCCTTTACCTGATCATCCAGTCCGGTTTAAAGAACCCGGAAGTTAAAGTCGGCCTGGTCTTATTTATTTTCCAGCTCGTGGTGAGTGTCGGATGGTCTTACTTCTTTTTTGGTCTGCACTCGACGTTCTATGGCCTCCTCGCAATCGTTCTCCTCTGGACCATGTTGCTCTGTACTATTATCCAGGTGTTCAGGATCTCTTTTGGGGCCGCGCTTCTGCTCCTCCCGGTGCTGGTCTGGATCACCTTTGCCGCGGTACTCAACTACCAGATTATGATGCTGAACCCTGCCAGTTTTGGTATTAACTTTTAGGAACTATCCGTTTTTAGGATCCTGCCCAAGACCACTATCTTCTTTTTGTTCAAGAGTGACGATGTGATGCGGAGGTCCTATGCCAATCCAGCGTATTCATGTGGAAAATTTCAAGAGTTTTTCCGAGATAGATATAGAGTTATCCCGGTTTCAGGTGGTTATCGGTTCCAATGCTGCAGGAAAATCCAATTTTATCAGTATCTTCAGGTTCCTGAGGGACATCACAAAAAACGGGATTGTCAACGCCATTGCAATGCAGGGCGGAGCTGAATATCTCCAGAATACAAATATCGGGACTTCCCGCGACCTGGTGATCAGGGTAGATTATCTCCCCGAACAAAAAGTGGAGATCCTCGAGCAGGAGTGCAGAGAAACGCCGCTCCTTGCCATTCAGTCGTGCCAGTCGACCTACGAGTTTGCCATCAGGTTTGACAGCAACGGAGATGGCTTCTCCATCACCCGTGACCGTCTCAGTATAGGCTGCGAAGTAATGTCCTGTGATCCTGACGGTACGCGAATGAGCAGAAAAGAGAAGATCGGCCGTGGCGTGATTCAGGTGATGAGTGAAGGAGGTAACCTGACGTATATGGTAGATCTTCCGGAGGGGTTTCCCCTGACCGAACAGGAACTCATCCCGATCTACTTCCGCGGGAAGCACGTGCCGGAAAAGACCCTGCTCCTGGAGACACCCTACGCATACCCCCTGCCCCATATAGAAAAATTCTTTGACCGTATCGCCATCTACGACATCGATCCAAAACTGTTAAAAAAAGGTGTGGCAATTACCGGAAAACGGGACCTTGAGGAGGATGCGGGTAACCTTGCGCTTGTCCTGAAGAACATCATCGGGGATCCGGAAAAGAAGCGGAAATTTTCAAACCTGTTGCGGGATGTACTGCCATTTGTCGATGATTTCTCGGTGAAAAAGTTTATGGATATCTCGCTGATCCTCACTCTCCGCGAACGATATGCAAAAAATCACGATCTGCCTTCAACGTCCCTTTCGGATGGCACGATGACGATCTTTGCCCTGATAATCGCCCTCTATTTTGAAGACAAACCGTTTATCATCATCGAAGAACCGGTCACCCACATTCACCCGTTTCTCGTCGGTCGTGTCATCACCATGATGAAAGAGTCCGCATCAGGAAAGCAGATTATGATCACCACCCATAGTACCGAGGTGGTGAAACACGCCTCCATCGAAGATCTCCTCCTCGTCTCGCGCGATACCGAAGGCTTCTCAATTGTCTCCCGCCCGGCTGACAAAGAGGAGGTCAGGACATTTCTTGAAAACGAGATCGGGATCGAGGAACTCTATATCCAGAACCTCCTGGGACTCTAACGATGAAAAAGCGCCTTTTTATTCTGGTCGAGGGAGAAGATGATATCCGGTTTTTCGGGCGTATTGTCAAGCCGCTCCTTATTTTACCCTACGATTCTGTGGAAATTATCCCGTATGCAAGTATCAAGCGCGTGAAAGTAAATAATTTTTTAAAGAGCGTCAGGCTGATGAAGAACGACTATATCTTCGTCGCGGATATCGATACGGAACGATCGGTAAGGGACAAAAAACAGATCCTCTATTACCATTTCAATAACATCGACGGGAAGAGCATCGTCGTCGTAATTACCGAGATCGAGAGCTGGTATTATGCCGGCCTCTCGCGCGAATCCTCGCTGACCCTCGGGGTTCCCGACCTCGCTTCGACCGACGCGCTCACCAAGGAGGATTTTAATCAGCTCATTCCCCGCAAGTATGATTCACGAATCGATTTTATGTTCGAGATCCTGAAGTACTTCTCCCTGGATTCGGCACGGGTGAAAAATAATTCGTTCCGGTTCTTTGTAGATCGGTATCAACTGGCAGATCCCATTCATGATCAGGTGCATGAATAATCATGACCCGGCACTTTGTCAAAAAAGAGTGCTCTATCGAAATGATTAATGCACATCCCGCGCAAGGTTGTTGCAAATCCCGGCATATCATGCCACCCGGCAGGGATCATTTACCCTACCGGCGGTTGACCGTGCCTTAGTAGTGATATATCAAAAAGAATTTCTATGAAGGATGATTGGTGGCATTATGGTTTCACGTGAAATTGTTCCGGGGATCTTCTGGGTCGGGGCGATCGATTTTGACCGCAGGATCTTTGACGAGCTGATCCCGCTTCCGAATGGGACGAGTTATAATTCCTACCTGATCCGCGGGAGCGAGAAGACGGCACTGATCGATACGGTCGACCCCACCAAAGAGTTTGACCTGATCTCTAACATCGTTAAGCTGAATGTTGACCGTATCGATTACGTGATCGTTAATCACGCCGAACAGGACCATTCGGGATCCATCCCGATGATCCTGGAGTTCTTCCCGGACGCGATCGTGGTGACGAATGAGAAGTGTAAAGATCTCCTCCTGACCCATCTTCATCTGCCGGAGAACAAGATCCGGGTCGTTAAGGATAAAGAGACCCTCTCGCTCGGCAATCGTACGCTTGAATTTTTCCTCACTCCCTGGACGCACTGGCCTGAAACCCAGATCACCTACCTGCGCGAGGATAAGATTCTCTTCCCCTGCGATCTCTTCGGATCGCATACCGGGACAAGCGATCTCTACGTGACTGATGAGGCAGAGATCTATCGCGCTGCAAAGCGGTATTACGCTGAGATCATGATGCCTTTCCGGAACAGCATCAAGGGATACGTTGAGATGGTGAAAGGGCTTCCCCTCGAGATGATCGCCCCGAGTCACGGGCCCATCTACCGGCGTCCTTCGTTCATTCTCGATGCGTATGCCGACTGGGTATCGGACAACGTGAAAAATGAGGTCGTACTTGCCTACGTCTCGATGCATGGCAGCACCCGGAAAATGGTGGAGCATCTCACCGGGGCGTTGATCAGCCGGGGGGTTACTGTCAAACCTTTTAACCTGACCCATACGGATGTCGGCGAGCTTGCACTGGCGCTTGTCGATACAGCGACGGTGGTGATGGCGACACCCACCGTCCTCTTCGGCCCACACCCCCAGGTCGTATATGCCACGTACCTCGCAAACATACTCAAACCCAAAGTGCGGTTTGCATCCGTCATTGGATCGTACGGCTGGGGAGGACAGGCGACAGAGACGATCGTAAAAATGCTCACCCATGTCAAAGTCGAGCTCATCGAACCTGTCATGGTCAGGGGTCTCCCGGATGAAACTACCTTTAAGGCTCTCGACCGGCTGGCAGATACCATCGTACTAAAGCACAAAGGAGTCACGGCTCCGTAGAAACGGGTATGAACGGGAATTCACCCCCCCGTATCAGGAATAGCTGAATATTTACGATGGCGCCCGCCTCAGGGCCTCTCCGAGGTACGGCAGGGCAATGAGATTTAAACGCTGCTCTTTTTTTACCCTTATCCGCGGGGGGCACCTTCGGGAGCGGCGTGTTCATCGCAATTTTAGGGTAAGGGGGTCCCCCCTCTGTTTCCTCCCGTTTCCCGGAAGATCTTTTCCAGCCTCCGTGGGGACTATCACATTTTGCGGGATATCCAGCGGCCAGCGTGGAAGGCAACGATTTGCCGCAGCCCATAAGGAGCGCCAGAACCATTTTCTCATGATTTCTGCGGAGGTGAAATCCAATCTCTAAAAACGACTCCTGACAACTTAAGGATACAAATAAACCCGTATTCCTCTTTATTTTTATTCGCAGGCAAACACTAATAGAGAACCAGCGGTAACCCTTAAGCGATGCACCGCCTCGAGCATCTCTCCACGATTATTGCAGATCTCGGGGATATTTTTACTTTTATTGCCCCATTAACCGCCCTGCCTATTATCGTAGCCATAATCTTTTCCGAGTGGAATATGCTCCTGCCCATGGCGGCCGTCCCGGTTACATTCTTTCTTCTGGGTATGATGCTACGAACGCTTCCCCGCAGCAACCGGGGAGTAAGGCTCTCCTCTGCCATGTGTTCCGTGGCCCTCTTCTGGCTGACCTGTGCGATGGTGAGCGGCATCCCGTTCGTGATTGGGCTGCACATGACATTTACCGACGCCTTTTTTGAAGGGATGGCCGGTTGGACGGGTACAGCGTTTTCAATGATCCCTTCCCTGGACACCGCCCCGCATGTGCTCCTTTTCTGGCGATCTTATATGCAATGGATTGGGGGTATCGGTATCGTTGCGGTTTTGATCGCCCTGGCAAGCAGTACCGGGCTGTTCAGCGCAAAGATATCAAGAACCGAGGGGAGAGATGAACCGCTGATGCCCACAGTCATTGCGACAGGGAGAGCGCTCTGGAAGATATATGCAGTGCTCACGTTTGTTGCCATTAGCCTGATCCTTTTTACTGGCCTCTCGTTATGGGAGTCGGTCAACCTTGCCTTGGCGGCAGTATCAACCGGCGGATTCACCCTCCACGAAGGAGGTATCCTTTTTTACAACAGCATCACCCTTGAACTTCTCCTGATCCCGATCATGATCGCCGGTGCCCTGCCGTTCAAGCTCTATTATCTTATCGCGGAAAACCGGCGGATAAGCCTTTTCGGGGACGAACAGGTCAAGCTGTTCTTTCTCTTTACCGGTATCGGGGTGGCAGTAGTGACCTATGACCTGATGTTTTTCGGGAACTTTCCGTTCCTCACTGCACTCCACCAGGGTCTTTTCATGACCATCTCGACCCTGACGACCACCGGGTTCCAGACGATAAACCTGCGCTCCCTGGCGAGCGTTACCCTTTTGTTTTTAACCCTGATCACGTTTATCGGCGGTGCCTCCGGCAGTACCGCCGGGGGCATCAAACTGAACCGGGTGGCGCTTGCCTTCCGGGCGCTGCTCTGGTGGTTCCGGCGGCTCTTTGTCAGCGGCAAGGTGCTCCTGCCCTTCAAGATCGAAGGGAGAGTCATCCCACGAGCCACTGCAGAACTAGAAGCGGCAAAGAATATGCTTGTCATCATTCTCTCGGTCGTCACTATTTTTATCGCAACGCTTGCGGTGCTGCAGTTCCACCTGACAACCTATTCCCTCACCGATATATTCTTTGAAATCGTATCGGCCTTCTCTTCATGCGGTGTCAGTACCGGGTATGTCTCCCCGGATATGCCGATCATCTCCAAATGGATCTTTATCATGGTGATGTGGATAGGGAGGCTTGAGGTAATCCCGGTCGTAATGCTCGTTATGGCATTATTCGGGAGATCCGACTGACCGGTGCGTTTTCGAAGAAAAAGGAATTTTTTACACAATTTTACTTTTCTTAACATCAGCAGATCTAATATAAATTGCCGACCCATAGTATGCTCATGAAGCAGATCGCCCTGTATGGCAAGGGAGGCATCGGGAAATCCACCACGTCGGCTAACCTCTCCGCTGCGCTCTCCCTTCAGGGCCTGGACATCCTGCAGATCGGGTGCGATCCCAAACGCGACAGCACACGGATGCTGATGCACGGGAGTTTTATCCCGACGGTCATGGACCTGGTCCGGGTCCGGGGCGAGGCAGCACTCACGTTATCCGATATAGTTTTTAAAGGATTTAACGGGGTACGATGTGTTGAGGCAGGAGGACCGGAGCCCGGTGTTGGGTGTGCCGGAAGAGGAATCATCGCAACGTTCCAGCTGCTCGAAAAATTCGGAGCACTCACCGGCGATGTCATTGTCTATGACGTGCTCGGGGACGTGGTATGTGGCGGGTTTGCAATGCCTATGCGGGAGGGGTACGCGCAGGACATCTACCTTGTCACCTCGGGTGAGCTGATGTCCCTGTATGCAGCGAATAACATCTGTAAAGCGATAAAGCGTCTATCATCCCGGACAAAGAGTACCTGTCGGCTTGCCGGCGTGATCTGCAATGCAAAGGACCAGCTCCGGGAAGAGGAGCTGGTCGGCGAATTTGCACGGCGGGTGAACAGTTCCCTTATCCAGTATATCCCCCGCGACCGTGTTGTGCAGCTTGCAGAACTCAACCGGAAGACCGTACTCGAGTATGATCCTGGCTCTGCGCAGGCAGACCGGTACAGGTCCCTTGCATCGCGGATTATGGAAAATACCCGGTTTACTATCCCGAGTCCCCTTGAAATTGATGATCTCGAATCCCTTGCCCTTGAATTTATCTAGGTTCGGCGGCTGCACGCTCACCGGGGCACTCTCGGTTACCACCCAGGTACGGGATGCCATTACGATCGTCCACGGGCCAAAAGGATGTACTCATCACAACTTCTCGCTCCTGCACACAACCGGACTGGACAATGATTGTGTACTCCTTCCTGATATGATCTCGACCGGGTTATCAGAGAACGACATTATCTTTGGGGGGGAGGAAGCACTCAAACGGACTCTTGATGCAGTTGCACGGCAGCAGACCGGGGCTGTTTTTGTGCTTTCCACCTGCCTTGTCGATACGATCGGCGATGATGTTGCCGCGATCTGTCGAGGGAGCTATGGAATGCCGATCATCCCGATTCCCACCGCAGGATTTCTCGGGGGGACGTTCCAGAACGGCGTGAACAATGCGCTCAATGCCATCGCCGATGCCACGGAACCCTGTTGCAGGGATTCGTCCGTGAATATCATCGGTGAAAAAAACCTCGAATATGAAGTCGAAGAAAACTATGCAGAAGTCAGCCGGCTCCTCAAAGCCCTCGGGATACCGGTCAATGTGCGTTTCGTCCGCAACTGCTCCCTGGATGACATATCCCGGCTCGGGGCGGCGCGACTCAACATTCTTCGTGACGATGAGGTGTGTGCAGTCGGAGAACGGTTGCAACAACGATTCGGTACGCCGTTTATTCCATCATTTCCGGTCGGGTTTTCCGGCACGATCCGATTCCTTGAATCAGTTGCAGAGAGTTTTGGCATGAAAAGCACACAAGCCGTGTGCAAGGAACGAACCCTGCAGAACGAGATCCTCAAGGACTTTGAAGACCTTGCCGGTATTTCCATCGTGTTCGATCATGTCGGGATGGATTCTGATACCTGCCCGGTCGCACGCGAGGTTGCAGAAGAGATCGCTGTCACGATTTCACCTGATGGCCGCAAGGTTCCGCTTCCATTGTCACCACCGGTAGGAACGAACGGGGTCCGGCATATGCTTCACCGCTGGAGGCGGGCAATGCATGCATGAGTGTGAAAACCCCCTCTGGCCTTGTGCGATGACTGGTGCCTGCGCATGTCTTGCGGGTTTTGATGGCATCACGGTCGTAATCCACGGGTCAAGCGGTTGCTATTATTATCCCACCACGCTCCTTCATGCCCCTCTCCATGGCACCTTCATCCTGGAACAGGAGGTGATCTTCGGGTCCGAGCAACGGCTCCACGAAGTTCTTGACGAGCTAGTCGGGTGCGGGAAGAAAATTGCCGTCGTGATGACCTGTGTTCCGGCGATACTTGGAGAGGACATCCGGTCGATGCTCAGGGACTACGAGGTAATCCTGGTTGACAGCCCGGGTTTTTCCGGTGATATGGAGACCGGATACAAAAAGGCCCTTTCGGTCCTGGCGCCTTCCGTAGATCCTGAAAGACAGGGAATAAATATTGACGGGGCATGTCTTTTCGATCCGTTCTCTGCTGGCAACGTGAGGGAAATTACCCGTATGCTCGGTGATGCTTCAGTGCCCGTTGGTACGATTTTTTGTTTCGATCGGCTCGAACAGGTCGGGCATGCCGCTTCCTATACGATCGGAACAAACGAGGATTTTGCCAGTGGTGTCGGTGAGAGGTTGGGCGGCACGCTCGGGTTTGCTGAGATCAAATCAACTCTTGTCCGGATCGCCTCGATCTTCCCGGAGGCAGATCCCGGCCTGGTCATGGAGGAGATGGAGCGGGAGGATGAGAGGATTGTCCGGGCATGTGATAAATTTCTGCGCAGGTCCGACCCCCCGCATGCGATGATATTTGGCGGTTTTTCGTACGCTACGTTTGCTGCAGATACGCTGAAGCATTACCTTGATGCGGATACCCTGTATATCGGTTCCCGCAACGAACCTGGGGCGACTTCGCATCCTGCCGGGCATGTTCAGGGTTTCACCCGGGCGAAGGACCTTATCCGGCACTATAACCCCGATCTCGTTATAGGGTCTTCGTTTGAACGATCCGTGGATCCTAAGCAAGCGTTTGTCGGACTTACCCCTCCGCTAAGGGGGACGGTAAAGCTGGCTCCTCGTCCGGTCGTTGGTATCAGTGGTACCCTCGCCTTCATTGAGGATGTTCTGAATGCGTGCATGGACCGTATAAGATAATTACCAACGGTTCCCGACGATATTTCGGCTATATCTGTACAATCATTTCCTCCGGTCGATCACTTTCACCCTGCGCAGACTGATGGGTTATATACCCACCAGTATAACGCCATATTACGACAGAAAGGTGGTCGGGTATGATGGAAAAGGCGGGATATCTGCAGAGGACGGGATACCAGGCATTCGACGGCGACGGAAGATTGCATGAGGTGATCGAATTGCATATCCTCTCCGTCCGGTATGCAATCCGGCGTTCTGACCTGGCAAATGCGATCTCCGGTCATGTATTGGTACAGGTCGAGGACCTTACCCATAACTGGAATTATTATCTCGGGGCAACCAGCGGTCTTGCCCAGGTGTCGGTATCCGGCAAAGCCCTGAATATTGATATCTTCAACGAGGGAAGTTTCACCGTATCTCTGCATGCCCTTGGCAGCGTGATGTATGGAAAAGAAAAGTATGCCTTCATCATGAAGATACCGGAACAGGCCCCGTCACAGAAGATGCGAAGGGTCACCCTGGACCAGAAGAGCATATCTGCAACCGTATAAGGTTTTACCCGGCCCCGCGTCAGTACATATCGTACAACATTAATAGTCCTGCAACAGATGATCTTTACGTAAATCTGGAGTCTCCTTTTTTTTACCCGGAGACACCTTTTTCAGCAAGCCGCAAAGGGAGGGTAATCACGGCAGAGACGGAGAATTTTTACCAGGATCTTGTCGAGCATCAGCAGGATCTCATCGTCAGGTTCAGTCTGGAAGGGCGTCTTCTCTTTGTAAACTCTGCGTACTGCACCACTATCGGGAAGTCAAAGGAGGAGCTTATCGGCAGTATCTTTATGCCGGTGACCGGTGAACGGTATTCCGATGTGATTGCAACGCAGATGGTCAAGCTCTTCCGTCCTCCTTTCTCCTGTATTGTCGAGCAGTGGATTCAGACACCTAAGGGCATGCGCTGCATCAGCTGGGCTGCAAAATCCCTTGTCGGGGAAGGAAATTCAGTTCAGTCAATCGTTGCCACCGGCCGCGATATCACCCGGATTCGGCAAGAACTGAAGGCAGTCAGGAAGAAAGACGAAGAACTAATGCTGGTAATCGAGAGCGGGCAACCGATGTATTATTCGCATTCACCGGATCATATCCTGATGTATGTCAGCCCCCGTCTCCGCTCACTCATGAGATGGCCCCCGCACTCGGGAAAGCGTGCATGGACCGATTACCTTACCGATAACCCAATCAATGCTGCAGGTCTTGAGCGGACGATCCGCGCGATTACTACCGGAAGGCGTGAGCCCCCGTACCGGCTTGAGATGACGACAGCTGACGGAGATATCATCAGGGTTGAGGTGAACGAGATCCCCGTTGTGAAGAGTGGCAAAACAGTCGCTATTGCCGGTTCGATGATCGATGTCACTGAACGGATGCATGTGGAGGAAGGTCTCGCCGAGGCAGAATTCCTCATCAAGGATCTCAAGGGCGGCAGAAGCAGCACGGCAAGGGTCGCCACTCCGGCGCGGGCAAAAGGACCGCTTGATTATTTCCGGGGCCTTTTCTCGCGTGAAACCGGGGAAAAAGAGGATAAATAATTTATCGAAGTACCAGAAAAACGGTACATAAAGAAATTCTGTTATCGTCTATCTTTTTGTCTGCGATTTGAAGAGATAATGAGGGCGATTCACTATCTTTATTTCTCCTGTTTTTTTAAGGACGTTCTCCGTAAACGTACTGATAGCTATCTTATTTTGAGGATGACCCATCGACAATGGCATAGACAATATCCAGTACTTCGGGGTAATCGATATATTCCAGTCCCTGGTCGCACCGATCACGGTAACGTTACTTGGCCTTCCCGCATACGCCTCGACGGCACTGCTTTTTGGGATCTTCCGGAAAGAGCTCGCCTTTGAGACTCTCGCGGTCCTTTCGGGTACCGCAAACCTGGGATCGGTCATGACTTCGGTCCAGTTATATACGTTTGCAATTGTCAGCATCCTTTTTATCCCGTGCGTATCGACCGTTGCAGTCCTGTATAAACAATTGGGAGCAAAAATCGCTATCCTCACTTCACTCTATTCCCTATTTCTGGGGATGCTGACAGGAGTCATTATTAACATTCTCATGAAATGATCAATCATTACCTTACTGGAACACCCGGTTGTTGCACGCCCGCTGATTCGTATGAATAATCTCCCCTGCGGCCAGCTTTATTATACAATTCCTCCCCCTAATGGGTGCCGTTGGATGCACATGTTACCTGAGTTTGCTGATGAATACCGGGCGATACAATGCTGACGTTTGTCGGCCTCGGGCTCTATGACGTGAATGACATCTCGGAGAAAGGACTGGCATGTATCCGGAATGCTGACCATATTTTTCTGGATATTTACACCTCACGGCTGATGGGTGCATCATACCAGGACATGGAGAGATGCTACGGAAAATCCCTGCACCTGCTCGGTCGTGAGAATGTTGAGCAGGACCCCGATGAACTCCTCCTCAGGGCAGAGACCGATCGGGTGGTATTTCTCTGTGCCGGTGACCCGATGGTCTCGACGACGCATGCAGATCTGCGGATGCGTGCGGCTGCACGGGGGATAAGCACCTCGATCATTCATGCCGCTTCGATCTCCAGTGCGGTCTGTGGCCTCTCCGGACTCCAGAACTACCGGTTCGGGAAGTCCTGTTCGATCCCTTTCCCGCAGAAAAACTGGTTCCCGACAACATCGATTGATGTTATTGCCCTGAACCTGTCCCTGCGGTTACACACACTGGTATATCTTGACATCCAGGACGAACGGTATATGACCGTACACGAAGCCATCGCCCTGCTCGAACAGATGGCGGCAGAAAAGAGGGTGCATATCCCACTGTACGTCGGCGTTGCACGAGCCGGATCGGATGATTCCGTGGTGAGGGCAGGAACTGCCGTGACCCTGAAACCGGTCGATTTCGGCCCGCCCCTGCATATCCTGATCGTCCCCGCAGAACTGCATGACATGGAGCGCTCGTACCTGGAGATGTTTGCCGGCTTATGAAAATTGCTGAATGCGAGGGTCTCTTTACCGCAATGCTCTCCGTGACGTGGATCCCCGCACCTGAAGATACTCCGGTCAATACCATCGCCGCGTCGGTCCTGGAGATGGCCCATGCCTATAAGAGCGATGGGATCATGTTTTTAGTATCTGGTGATTCCGTCAATGCCCTTGCGGGTTTTTATTATGGGTTCGGGTGGTTGCATTTCGGGATAGCATCGGGATTACTGGCCATTGCGGATGCCGCTGCATGCCCGTTTACCGGTCCGCCCGAGATACTCCCACCACCTTTCAGAGCAAAACTTGAAGAGAAATCGCACCGCTATGGACGACTGCTGGATATTGCCCGGTCCTCTGTCGAATATGCCCCGGATCCTGCCACAACAAGCTATAATTTCGCCGTGCGGATCCTCTTTACTGCCGGGGTTTATGCCCGGCAGGGAGAACAACTCCTGAAGTCCGGTGCATACGAAGGATCCCTGGCCTGTTTCAGTTACGGGCATGGCTGGCTCGATGCGGGAGTATCTGTCGGACTCTTCCGGATTACATCAAATCGTGATATCTTCTGCGTGTGATTGGGAAGATCCGGTTTGCCGGGATACAAACAACATCACGAAAATGAATGTATCTCATAAAAAGGTTTATACTATGTCCAATAATTTGTAAAGATACCCGATATACAGAACAGGGTGATGAGCGAGGGGAAATAATGGAGAAGTCGCAGGTGAAATGGCTCTATATTTCAGTCGGATTTTCCCTCCTGGTACTTATTGTAATCCTGTACCTTACGATTAACGAAAATACGGTCCGGTACCTGAAGGAGATCAACCCGGTCTTCCTTCTTTTGGCTTTCCTGACGCACGTCCTCACGATGTGCTTCTGGGCAATGCGTGTCAAGAAGATGTCCGGTTCGCTCGGCTACCCTATTGGTTTCACCTACAGCCTGAACCTTGTTTTTGCCAACCTGCTGGCAGCCGCAATCACTCCCGCACAAGCCGGCGGGGAGCCGGTGCGGGTGCACGAGCTCTACCGGGCAAATGTCCCCATCGGGGATGCCACAGCGGTCGTGATCATGGAACGGGTACTGGACGGTATTGCCCTTGCCACCCTGGCTGCGTTTGCCATGATCGTCCTGACAGACCAGTGGAAAAGTCTTGGGGCGATCTCGGAACTGATGGTCTATATCACCTGGATCTTCGTTGTGGGGTGTCTCTTCCTCTTCTACCTCGCGGTTAAACGACCGGATGTGGTGAAAAGAGTCGTCAACCGCGGTGCACGTTTCTTCACCCGCACATGGGAAAGCGCAAGGGTAGAGAAATTCGTCCGTCGGGCAGATGTGGAGATTGATAATTTCAATACTGCCGTCATCAAGTTTGTGAGAAGCGCCAAGGGAGGTCTGATGTGGGGGATGCTGTTTACCCTTCTCTACTGGGTCTCTGAGATTGTTACCGCCTCGCTCATCCTTCTTGGTCTCGGGCAGCCGCCCCTGATTTTAGAGTCTTTTGTGATCCAGCTCATTCTCGCAATCCTGATGATGCTCCCCCTTACCCCGGGGAGTTCGGGTATCGCCGAAGTCGGTGCCACCTCGATGTATGCCTTGTTCATCCCGGCCTCCATCGTGGGCATTTTTGTCGTCATCTGGAGGATAGTGCTTTACTATTTCAATATCGCGCTGGGTATCCTCTCGAGCCTCATTATCGTCCGTCGGGAAGCACGGTTCAGGGAAAGCGCAGATGAGACTGATATAAAATCTTAAGTTGATAACAACGATTACGATACAGAGCTATGCCCCCGGTCAGGTGTGAAGTAAAAGGCGTCTTTGTCGCAACGAATGATGAAACCACCGTCCCCCTCGTGCTCCTTACGAACGGGAGCAGGTACAGCTTGCCCGTCTTCATCGGGCTCTGGGAAGCGGTATCCATCAACAGCGCACTGAACAGGGAAGTACTGGCCAGGCCCTTCACTCATGATCTCTTCCTGGATCTGCTCAATAAATTTTCCATCACCCTCCATTCCCTGCATATCGATAGTATCGAGGGAGGAGTCTATTACGCACAGCTCACGCTTTCCGCAGGCAGCCACGAGGAGCATATGGACTGCAGGCCCAGTGACGGTATCGCGCTTGCACTTCGCGCAGATGTTCCGATATTTGTCGATGAGAATATCCTGGTATCCGCCGGGCAGAAAGCTGAAGAACTCCCTCCCATGATCGACCTGTCCGTATTCCTGAAAAAATGATCTGGGGAGTTATCTCCGCCGTCGTTTAAGTTCCAGCATCACATCGGCCAGGTCGATGTCTGCTGCGCGTAAAGCAACGAGAAGGTGAAAGAGAAGGTCCGATGCTTCTTCGACGGTGCGTTCCTTCACCCCGTTCTTTGCGGCGAGGATGAACTCTGTCGACTCTTCGCCCACCTTTTCGAGCACCTTATCAATACCCTTGGCATCGCCAAGCAGGCGGCTCGTGTAGGATTCCTGCAGGGGATTTTTTGCCCGTTCCTGTATTACCGACCAGATCTCGGCAATGATCGCCGGATCAATGCTACCGTTCATGCACCCTCTTCAACGAGAAGGACTTCCCCTACATCAAACCCCAAAAATCTCCGGGTAAGGATGCGCGCTTTTTCGATGTTGCATCCTGCCTTTCCGATCGCGATACCAAGATCGCTTCTCTGCCTGACAAATACATTCACCGGCCCGTTTTCCGGAGCCCGGTCTATCTTCACCACTTCTGCGGGTTTGAAGATGTTAACCATGAACTCATCCGGTGATTCAGCATACTCCACCATCTCGATCCGTTTACCCAACACATTCTGGAGCCGTTTGATATTCTCTCCCTTTTTTCCTATCGCCAGTCCCATGTCTCCGGGCCGGATGACATATATCACCCGGTCGAACCGGTCATCAATGACACAGTCGAGCGCTGTGGATTTTGTGAGAATTCTTAGTTCCTCAATGTATCTTCGCTCTTTAAAACCGATATTTCGCTCCATATCAGATTCATCCTATTGTATCCGCAATTTTCTGGTATTCGAAATTTCAATTATCTCATAATATTAGGTCCGGCAAAGCCGGACTTGCTAGAGTGGTTTAAGGAAGATCACACACTGCTAATGTAAAAAAGTTGTGAATGGATGCTCCGGTCAGATTACCGGATCGAGTAGGTGATGGATACCTGGGCGGTGACGGTAACGTCACCCGGCTGGATGGGTGTCGGAACTATGGATTTTGCAATCGCCGCCCCCGCCATAGAATTGTCGTAAACCACAGGAGTGTATCCCTGTGAGATATCAGCACTTTGTGTTCCGGTGATGTTGACACCGAGCGCGGCCGCAACAACATCCGCATCTGCCCGGGCCAGAGTCACGGCTTTTTTCAGGGCTTCTGTACGGAGAGCCTGTGCCTGTTCATCAGACAGCATAAACTGGATAGAACTCACGGTGTTAATCCCGTTTGTCACTGCAGTGTCGATGACAATCCCCGTCTGGTTGACGTCCTTAAGGGTTATTTGGAGCGTGTTGGTGACCTGGTAAGTCTGGATCTTCTGGTTCAGCAGGCCGGTTGAATCCTGGTATACCGGGTAAATCGAGTATCCCGTGGTTTTCATCTGGTCTTTGGGGATCCCGGCAGCAACCAGTGCATCGATAACCGCATTCATCCGCACTGCGTTGTCCGACTGTGCAGTTTTTACATTTGCGTTTTCCGTCTGGACGGCAAACGTGAGTTGTGCACGATCCGGCGTCCCGGTCACAGAACCACTTCCGCTGACAGTGATAACATTAATATTTGCCGTATCGGTGGTCGCAGCAGCTGCACAGCTGATTACTGCCATCGTAACAAGCACGAGAGCAATGATGAAAAAGTTCAGTCTTCGCGTCATAATTTATCGCATGATCTCAATCTGAAAAATGTTAAAGCTTGCTTTAACTTCGAAAAGAGTTGCAGTTATCGCTGTTAACTTTGTTCACCCCCAAACTACAATATAATTGAGCGCATATAGTAACCCGATTCAGCATGGGAGCAACAATCGTAGAAAAAATTTTTTCACGGAAGTGCGGCAGGGATATACGGGCAGGTGAAGTGGTGATGGCCCCGGTGGACGGGGCAATGATCCATGACATTACCGGTCCTCTTGCCATTCAGAAGTTCTACGAGATGGGCGGATCAAACGTGTTTGACCCCGAACAAGTCATCATGCTCTTTGACCATCAGATACCGGCAGACTCCATTCCTGCAGCGGAGCACCATCTCTATATGCGTAGATTTGCCGCGGAGCAGAAGATCCACAATTACGACATAAACGAAGGGGTCTGTCATCAGGTCGTTCTCGAGAAAGGGCGGGCAGCACCCGGAGAGATCGTAGTAGGTGCCGATTCCCACACCTGCATGTATGGTGCAGTTGGGGCATTTGCTACCGGCATAGGCTCAACAGATATGGGATTTGTCCTTAAGTTCGGTGCCCTGTACTTCAGGATACCTGAGACGATCCGGGTAGACGTGGCCGGAAAATTCCAAGAACGGGTCGGAGCAAAGGATCTGATCCTTTCGATCGCCGCTGACATCGGCGCGGACGGGGCCACCTACAAAGCGATCGAATTTACCGGAAAAACCATTGCAAAACTGGATATGGCAGGACGGATGACCTGCTGCAATATGGCTATCGAGATGGGTGCAAAGGCAGGTATCATTGCGCCAGACAAAATTACGTGGGAATATATGAAGAAGAGAAGGACCATGAAACCCTTCACTCTGGAAAGCGACACCAATGCAGTCTACGCCGACAAACGTTCGTATCCTGTTTCGGACCTTGAGCCACAGGTCGCCATACCGAATAATGTGGACACCGGGGTCCCCGTCGGCAGGGTTGCCGGCACACCTGTGGATCAGGTATTCATAGGTTCGTGCACCAACGGCCGGTTTGAGGATTTCCAGGAGGCAGCTGAGGTGATGGGAAAGAAGAAGTTCAGCTCCCGTGTGCGGGTAATTGTGATCCCGGCTTCCCGGGAGGAGTACCTGAAAACCCTGCGGGCAGGCCTCATTGAGAAGTTTGTGAAGGCAGGCGGACTGGTAGAAGCCCCCTGCTGCGGACCCTGTATGGGCGGGGCGTTCGGCCTCCTGGCAGCCGGGGAGGTCTCGCTCTCGACATCAAATCGTAACTTCAAGGGAAGGCAGGGAAGTACCGAGGGAATGGTATATCTTTGCTCACCGGCAACTGCTGCAGCAAGCGCAATCACCGGTGTAATAACCGATCCGAGGGAGATGTAACGATGAGAGCATGGAAATTCGGCGATAATATTGATACTGATGCGATTATACCCGGCAGGTTCCTCACTATTTATGACCCAAAGGAACTCGCATGCCATGCTTTCGAAGGGACACGGGATGAATTTTCCAAAAAGGTCAAAGAGGGGGATATTATCGTAGCCGGGCGTAATTTCGGATGCGGTTCTTCCCGCGAACATGCACCCCTGGCCCTCATCGGCGCCGGGGTGAAAGTGGTCGTAGCGCAATCCTTTGCGAGGATCTTCTTCCGGAATGCGATTAATGTGGGGGTGCTGCCGCTCGTCTGTAACAATGCCGATCAGATCCTGGATGATGCAAGTGTGAAACTGAACGTGAAAGCAGGCTATCTCGAAGCTGGTGGAAAGCGGTACGGGATCGAGCCGGTGCCGGAGTTCATGCAGGGCATTGTGAAAGCAGGCGGACTTGTTGAATATGCAAAGAATCTGAAGGACGTGCCGGTATGTACAGGATCGCTGCGATAGGTGGGGACGGGATCGGCCCGGAAATCGTTAATGAAGGGAAGAAAGTACTGGATGAAGCAGGCGGACGGTTTGATTTTGATATCGGGTGGACCGACTTTGACATCGGTGCCGACCGGTACCTTTTAACCGGGGACCTGCTGACCGAGGACGATCTGGCAGGACTTTCGGAGTTCAAAGCGATCTACTTCGGCGCGATCGGGGATGAACGGGTAAAACCGGCCATCCTGGAAAAGGGTATCCTCCTCGCACTCCGGTTTTATTTTGACCAATACGTCAACCTCCGTCCGATCAAACTCCTCGAAGGGGTTGAGACTCCTCTCGCGGGCAAGACACCGGCCGACATCGATTTTGTGGTGGTGCGGGAAAACACCGAGGACTTTTACGTGGGGATTGGGTCGCGATTCAAAAAACACCAGAAGATCAATCTCACGATTGCCCGTGAGCTCTATTACGCGAAGTTCGGGCTGGATATCGAGAGCGATGCCGAAGAGATCGCCTACCAGATTGGCGTTGTCACTCGTGAAGGCACACGCCGGGTTCAGGAATATGCATTTGATCTGGCCCGGAGCCGGAAGAAGAAGCTGACCTCGGTCGACAAAGCAAACGTGCTTTCTGATGTGTACGGGCTGTGGAGGGATGTCTTTACCGAGACTGCCAAATCCTATCCGGATGTCATGACTGAGTTCAATTTTGTCGATGCGATCACCATGTGGTTTATCAAAAACCCGGAGTGGTTCGATGTCGTGGTCACCCCCAACATGTTCGGCGATATCATCACCGATCTCGGCGCCATGATCCAGGGAGGACTGGGCCTTGCACCCGGCGGCAACATCAATCCGGAAGGTACCTCGATGTTTGAGCCGATTCATGGCTCTGCGCCAAAGTACAAAGGAATGGATGTGGCAAACCCGATCGCCACTATCTGGGCAGGTTCGCTTCTCCTCGATCACCTTGGAGAGCACGAGGCTGCAACATCGATAGTCACAGCAATAGAGAAGAGCATCAGGGACGGCGTGGTGACGAAAGACATGGGCGGATCAGCTGGTACGGCAAAGACCGGTTCTTATATTGCTGAGTGTGTAAGAAAAGGGTAAGCAGGGATTTTTTTTTAGAATTCGGGTGCTGTTGGCTGGTTCCGGAAATTCCCGGTCACCATTGAAAAGAGCGAAGGCAAAGATAATATCTGTTTTCGTTGAATTCCTTATCTGAATGCGGGAGGTTCGCGCCGTAATGGAGCAGGATACCATACTACCTTACCATCCGGTCAGTCTTGACAGGGAATATCTTGCAGCCGAAGCCTACAAGTGTTACCAGGAAAAGCATAAAAAGGTCATCTCAAATTTCAGCGCTCAACAGAAGGCCTTCACTTTAGGGGATTTCAAACATCACATCGGATATCTCCAGGAATCCCTCGCGATCCATAATGCGGCAATTTTTGTTGATTATGTTAGTTGGGTGCAGGTCATTCTTATATCCCGGCATCTCCCCATGGACTACCTGCTATCGACACTTGTGGTATTAAACGAAGTTCTCAAAAAGGAACTGCCCCGGGATTTCCGGGCTGAAACGGATAGTATCATAAAAAAAGGCATTGCCGTATTAAAAGAGGTCCCCCGGGAACTCCCCCCGTACACTACCGGGGAAAATCCCCGGAGTGCTATTGCACAATCCTATCTGGAAGCCCTGATCGCTGCGAACCGCGAAAAGGCATGGACAGTTATCGCACAGGCAGTTGCATCAGGTGTTCCGGTTCAGGATATTTATCTCCAGGTTTTTCAGCCGGTCATGCGGGAAACCGGCAGGCTCTGGCAGATCCGGCGCCTCAGCATTGCGCAGGAGCATTACGTGACTGCATCGACCCTGGTATTCATCTCCCGGTTACATGAACAGATCCTCTCCTCCGGAAGTATTACCCGGCGGAAAGGGAAAGTCCTCGTTGCCGGTTGCGTCTCAGATGAACTTCATGATGTTGGGATCCGGATGGTGGCCGACTTTTTTGAGCTGGACGGCTGGGACTCCTATTTCATTGGGGGGAATACCCCTGCACAAAGTATGCTTGAAGCAGTGCAGGACCGGAAGGCGGACGTTGTCGCTGTATCCTCGACCATGGCTTCCCACATTCCCGTTGTCCATTACCTCGTCCGTTCTTTACGGGCAGATCCGAAGACACGGGGTGTAAAAATAATTGTTGGCGGTTACCCGTTTACCCTTGTCCCCGACCTCTGGAAACAGATCGGTGCTGACGCATATGCGGGAAACGCGGATGAGGCAGTCGCAATCGCCAACCGGCTTTCACCAGAAATTCTATAAATGTCCATCGGATTCTCGTTCCAGTCGCTACGCTACACGGATAAAGAAAATTCAATGCGTCCTTCTTTATCATAATGCACGTCGGTCAACGAGGCGTTTTGGCCTTCCCTTGAGTTTGTGCAGCTCGAGTTTTCCTTCACCGACGATCTCAACCACTACAGAGAACTGGTGATCCGCATAACGCTGCGCCAGCTCGCGCCGGTGTTTCAGAAGGCGTTCGACAAACCGATCTTCAATGAGCCGCCGGTTGGCCGGATCCACTTCTGTGGATTCCATGCTCACCCGCATCACAATTTCATTCCGGGATGTACCCTCTGATATAAAGGCCTCATATTCACCGTTGAGGAACTGCATGTTGTCATATTGGAAAACCCCCGCTTCCACATCAACGCGGTTTATTGGGGTCCCGAAGATATGGATTGTCTCAGATTCCCTCTGGGGGTTGACAATCCGCATGTGCGTTCTGCCGCAGGTACACGGCAACCGTGATACAATGGTAGTAACGTCCTCAGTATCATAATTGAGGAGGAGGGTACCAGCCTTTGAACCTTCCGGCAGGAGTGTGGTTAGAACCGCACGCCCGCAGTTGCCGTCATACACGAACGCTTTCATCTCCGGATCATAGATATCAAGGTGAACGAGGTCTTCGGGAACGTGGAGCCCGGCTAACTCCGTACATTCTCCGCACATAGTCCCTTCCGTGCTCCCATATGTATTATACACCGGGCACCCCCAGGTTTCTGCAAGGTAAGCACGGGACTCATCGGCAAAGCTTTCTCCACCTGCGACGAGTCGGATCACCGAGCTCTCCTTTGGCCGGATCCCCTCGCGTTTAAGCCGCCGGTAAAGCCGTAGCAGTTTGAATACGCTTCCGACAATCGCCGTGGGGTTGTATCCCGTGATGACCCGAGATGAAAAATCGCATTTGCCAAAAGGGATGATGGTCATCCCAAGCCGCTGGGCCGCGAGCGTCATGGTATTTGCCCCCACATTCATGCCGTATGATGCACAGACAACAACGCGATCCTCCGGGCCAAACCCCTGTGATACGAAACTACGGGCATATTTCTCCGCATAGCGCTTCCAGTCATCCCAGGTAAGAAAGAAACTTTTAGGTGTCCCGCTCGTTCCGCTCGTTTCCTGGATGGTAAAGACGTTCCTCCAGTCGGTGGAAAGAAACTGAAAATCAGAAGTGCCCGGCGGCTGGTGTTCGCGAATGGTTCTTCCGGAAATGACGGGAAGTAAAAGAAGGTCTTCGTGAACCCGGATTTCATCCGGATTAATCCCATTCTCGGAGAACCAGTGCCGGTAGAAGGGGGAATGATCGTACGCATACCGGATCGTATACCGCACCCGTTCATCGATCAGTGCATCAAGGTTGCTCCGGTCCTTGGTTTCAATCTCGGGATTATGGTATGATGATGGCATAGCCACTACAAAAACATGGTGAAAAAAGGGTTTATAGGTTGTGTCACCAGCCCAAAACTGTTCACCTGATGGCCTTTTTACCGGTTTTCCGGCTAATCTGGATTGGCGATCTCCCCGACAGGTAACCGCCGGGTTGGTTGAACCAAATATAGGATCCTGCTAATAAATTTTTACAGAGAGAAAGTAACTATCCCAGGTTAAAAGGCCGAAAAAGAAAAGCTGTGCAACTCTTGCGCTCTCATTTAATTACCCCGTTAAACCAGGGAAGGACTACGAAGGCGGAAGATCCCTTTTTTTGGATTTTCATAAAAATGGTGCGATTATTATTTCCGCTTCCAGACCCCGGTTTTTTCATCCTTCTCGTACTGCTTCTTCACCGCAGCCCATGCGACCTTATGGGTAACCACTTCAAGGGATTCGGCACCTCTCCTCTTCTTCGGGTCTGAATATTCTTCCCATGCATGGTTAAAAGCTTCACGATAGATCTCCTGCGCATGTTCGGGCAGGTGATTTCGGATCGAGTCGGGTAAATCCCCGATATTTTTGTACGGCATAATACTCCCAATGCCACTACTTGGGAGATCAACTATAAAAAATTAAAGATAGTCCTAATCTGAACGACAGGCAGGAAAAGGTTGTCAAAGATGAAACATTATTAAATTTCTCTGCCAGCTGATTGGTCGCAACCTGATACCGGGGGAAGATCAGCTAAAAGTATCGCTCATCCTCCCGCCCTGAATACCAGCCATTCAGTTTTCCCCGCACGTTTGAACCTCACCAGAACATAAGGACCAGTCAGAAGGCGCCCATGGAAAGTAATCTCGATCTTATCGGGATCCCAGTGTTTCGTGTCATACGTGCCGTTGTCCCAGATCGAGACGGTACCAGCCCCATACTGGCCTTCGGGGATAGTCCCTTCGAAATGCCCGTAATCAAGAGGATGATCCTCCACCGCGACCGCAAGATGTTTCTCGCCGGGGACTTTCGGCATGCCTTTTGGCACTGCCCAGCTCTTCAGTACCCCTTCCCGCTCCAGCCGGAGGTCGAAGTGCAGCCGGCGTGCGTGATGTTCCTGGATGACAAAATAATTCCCTCCACCCTGAGGAGGGGTCACACCTTCCGGTTCGCCGGTTACGGAGAAATCCCGTTTCTTTTTGTAATCCTCAAGTGCCGGTTCTTTTGGGGGTTCCTGAGGTTGATTCTCGTCTGCCGGTTCTGTCTTCAGAGAACGACCTTTCCGGGAGATTTCCCCGCCAGATTTTGGATGATCCTTACTCTTGGTATCCGTATCTGCATGGGGAGAAGCAATGTGAACTTCCTTGAGCTGATCGGTGGAGCATTCTTCCGGCCTCCGGTCCGGGCGCATCCGGATAAACCGGGGTATTCGCAGTTTTTTGTCACGGGTGACCATCTGGTACGCCACCTCGCAGACAAGAACCGGTTCCAGCCAGATAACCAATTCTGACGGTTCAACACCGTCCAGTTGCGGGATGCCCGTTTTCAGTGACGAGAAGGTTTCCTGAAGATCTGCCAGCTCCCGATCGGAGAACCCGGTTCCCACTTTGCCGATGAACACGAGCTTCCGGGTGTTGTCCCCGGTCGTAGTGGAGGCTGGGGAGGTGGGCTTCAAAGAAGAGACCCTCCGTTTCACCCGAGGACTTTCACTGCGTGCCTGTTCATACAGACCGAGGACAACGGCTCCGAACGTGGGGCCGCGACCGCCCTGCCCCGGAGTATACCCGGCGATTACGCAGTCGCAGGTTCTCTCCGCCTTTATTTTGAGCCATGCACCGCTCCGCAGGCCGGGCTCGTAGGGGCTGTCCCGGCGTTTTGCCATAACCCCCTCGAGCCCCTTCGCGATTGCCGCTTTATAGTATTCCTCACCTCTGGCCTCGACAGGGACCGAGAGGATGATATGGGGGCCTTCCCTGACGGAGTTCTCAAGGATCTTCCTCCGCTCACTGAACGGGAGATCCAGCAGGGGTTTTCTATCTTTTTCGAGAATGTCGAAGACGATATAGGTGACCGGATTTTTTACCTTAACGGGAGCGGGACTCCCGGTCCCTGCCTGCAACCGCGGCAGCAGGGCCTGGATGTCCGGTCTCCCCCTGCTCATCACCACGATCTCCCCGTCAAGCACCGTATGGGGTGCCAGGTTCAGGAGCTCGGCAAGTTCCGGGAACTGTCCGGACAGTTCCCGGTCATTCCTGCTTCTGAGAGAGAGATTGTCGTCGATATACGCGATTGCCCGGACGCCGTCCCACTTGATCTCAAAATCCCAAGCATCGCCATCGAACGGGCCGTTTGCCGATCGCGAAAGCATCGGCTGGTATCGGGATTTCATAGGTGTCCGGTATTCGTTGTCGTCATTTCGCCGAGAGGGTCGAGAGGGTCTCTTTGAGTGCCTGCATCAGTTCTTTTGCCTCCTCCGGATGAGGTTCAACATACACCACCTTTTCACCCGCGAGCTTCTTTTCGATGAGACTCATCACCGCTTCCCGGTACCGGTCATGGTAATCGGACATGGAAAAGTCCCCGGAGAGGTCGGTGATGATCCGTTTTGCCAGCGTGAGCTCGGCTTCCTTGGGAGCCGGAAGATCGGTCAGTGTTTCGAATGCCTGGGGGAGGGTGACCTCGTCAGCGTACCGGAGCGTGGTCAGTACGAGCCCCCCGCCATACGCGTGCACAACGACCGGGTACTCCTTGGTCCGGAGCGTAATGGTCCCGATCGCTGCCCTGCCGAGGTCCTGGAGCGCAGTAACAAGAAGGCTGTACGCCTCCTCGCTCCGGTCGGGGGTCAGGAAATAGGAGGTGTCAAAATAGACCGGGTCCAGGGAAAGGTAGAAGACAAATTTCTCGATCCTGATCTTCCGGTTCGATTCAGGCATGATCGCTTTCAGCTCTTCAGGTTCGAAGACCAGGAACTCACCCTTCCGCACCTCGTATCCCTTGACCGTCTCTGCCCAGGGGATTACCCGGTCGTCCTTTGTACAGACACGGTCATACCGGAGGGGCTGCCCGTCCGTTTTATGAAGGAGTCTGAACGAGACTGACCGGTCCCTGACCATCGTATGGAGCCTGACCGGCACATTGACCAGTCCGATAGTAATACTTCCGCTCCAGAAAGGTCGTCCCGCCTTCCCCGGTTCGGTACTTCCTCCGGAATGCGGGACTACCGGGGCTGCTGCCTTCACTTTTTTCCCGGAATCTTTTCCTGATTTTTCCCCAGCCTCCACTACCGGTTTCTCTTCGGTAGTTATTACACTCCGGGATTTTGACTTTGCCTTGTCTCCGGATACATTTTTTGAAGGATTAGTTCCCGATATTCTGCTTAGTGTCAAAGATGGCCCTCCAAGGTTCTTCTTTTTTTGAAATCACCGTCTTTATATTAAAATCTTCGGCCCGGACCCCGCGTTTAAGTTCATCCCACCGGAGCGGCATGGATACCGTGGCAGTCGGCGTTCCCCGGAGGCTGTAGGGAGCCACCATCGTCTTACCCTGAGCATTCTGGAGATAGTCGATGAAAATGGTCCCCGGATCCCGGGATCGGGGAAATTCGGAGACCACCCGAGAGGTATCTTTTGCGATCTCCCTTCCTATACGGTGCGCAAACTCCCGGACAACGGCAAACCGGTGTCCGGCGCTGAGAGGAACAATGATATGGAGTCCCTTCTTCCCGGAAGTTTTGGCAAATGCCACCAGCCCGGCATCTTCAAGACGTTTTCTGACTACCAGCGAGACCTCAATCACGTCATCAAACCCGAGTGGGGGTTCCGGGTCAATATCGAAGAAGAGGAGATCCGGTGATTCATAGGACCCGGTCTTTGAGAGGGTGATATGGAGTTCCAGAGAGGCCAGGTTTGCAAGCCAGATGAGGGTATCGAGATTGTTACATACGACGAAATTCACATCGTGATCGGCAGTCTCTGAATAATGGGTAAAAATAGTCACAAAACCGGGGGTTCCCTGCGGGGCATCTTTCTCATAAAAATCCTCACCACCGGTCCCACCCGGGTAACGGTGCATGGTAATCGCCCTATCTGACAAAAAGGGAAGCATAAACGGTGCCACGCGGATGTAATACATGATGACTTCTTTTTTGGTGACCGCCATGTGCGGGTACAATATTTTATCAAGATTGGTAAACCGGACGCGGGTAAGATCGCTCATCATCGTTTCATCCGACCCAGTCCCCTTACTTCCTGCCATCGGGAGGGAATTGTCGTTTCCTGCTGAAAATAGTATCTCCCAAAAGGACATTCTCCTGCGGGATCAGACGAAATGAGCGTCCATGATCCGGTGAAAAAATCCGGGAACCCGTACTATCACCAGAATTAAGATCTGCAAAAAGAAGGACTCTTCGGATTACCATGCTGGACCTTGCCCGAGAGAGTGAATATCGTATCTTTTTTTATTACTCTGGAGAACCGGTCGCGAACGGAAGTTCATATCTGAACGATGAAAATCCGATTATTTACGAGGTTCCCTTCATCAGGGCCTCTCCGAGGTACGGCGTGGCAAGGAGGTCTACATGTTATTCTGTTTCTAGTCCCTGATCCGCCGCGGGGGCGCCCCGTCGGGGACAGCGGTGTTCATCGCACCGCGTAGGATCTTAACCCCATAATTACTCTTAAAAAAGTACGATTTGCCGGGAAAATATCAGAAAATTGTTCTGATGCTCGTAAGAGCTGCGAAAATAAAGCCCGAGAAAGATACTTGTAGCGATCAGGAGGGGCATGGCGATGAACAGAAATTCCTTGATTCTCAACCATGATTTCTGGAGGACAAGTTTTAACCGGGGTTTCTTCAATGAAGGCATCTCAACGATCATGCCGAATTGTTCTCCCGGTGTCAGGCGCGACATCACAATGGCGGTGAGGATGATCAGGATAAATACAATAAGGTAAATGGAAAATGCCCAGATGATGCCGACAAATGCGGCGACAATGCCTGCAATGACCACGGTCCGTGCGGAGCAGGGCACGAGGGTGATAAGAAACGCGGCGATGGTCTTTTCACGGCGGGTCTTTAAGATCCCTAGGCTCATCACCGCAGGCACCGTACAGCCAAATCCGATCACCATGGGGATGAGTGCTTCCCCGTGAAGACCCAGCCGGTGCATCGACCGGTCGGCAAGAAAAGCGGCACGGGTCATATACCCGGTGTCTTCGAGAAAAGAAAGGCCGAGGTAAAAAGTAAAAACGAACGGGAAGGCGATCCCGAGTCCCGCTTCGACGGCGACAAGGACCGAGTAACCGATCCGTTCAGCAAGCGGGGGCAGTCCGAGCGCTGCAAACGGGGCGAGGATCAATTCCGTGAATCCCCCGACGATCCAGCTCTCCATCCAGGATCCGATAACAAAGACCGAAAGCAACAGGAAAAAGAGAATCAGGCAAAGGATCGGAATCCCCGGGAATGCACGGGTGAGGATACTGTCGAGATCAAATCCCTTCTTCTCCGAACCCTGCTTTACTACTTCTGATGCAGCTCCCTGCGCAAAGTTGTGCCGGTTTGTTGCGATGATCTGTCCTACCGATATCCGGAGGCGATGTTCGATCTCAGTTGCGATAGAGGCCGCCGTATCCCGAAGCGCGACATTATCCCCTGTCCCCTGAAGGGCAAGGAGATTCTTCTGGCGCGGGGTGCTCATCGTCTTTTCAAGAGAGCGTAATGCCGCTTCTATGTGGTGATCATACGGTATTCGAAGCGTCGGAGGCGGTGCCGCCTTGAGGGCGAGCGGCAGGATGCGATCGATATTTTTTCCCAATATTGCTTCCGTGGGAAGTACCGGACACCCGAAGATTGTCCCGAGCCGGTCGGTGTCGATGAAGAGCCCCTGTCTCTCCGCATCGTCGATCATGTTCACGACTACAATCATTGGCAGCCCGTATTCTGCAATCTGGGTAAGCAGGTACAGGTTCCGTTCGAGCCGGGTTGGCATCAATGACAGCTATGAGGCTGTCGGCGCCATCCCTCTCCAAAAAACGCCGTACGAGGACTTCCTCATCAGAGTCTCCATCAAGGCTGTAAACGCCGGGGAGATCGACGAGTTCTATCTTCTCGTTCTTGTAGCAGACATTCCCGCATTCGAGTCCGATCGCAGAACCGGGATACTTGTTCACCTCGACGCCAAGACCGGTGAGCTGGTTGAAGATCAGGGATTTTCCCGCACCCGGGTTGCCGATGAGTGCGATCTTCATGGCATCCGCTCCACACAGATCGCAGAAGCGATCTCCGGGCTGAGGGCAACATCACAATCTTTTACCTGCACAACGATCGACTGGTTCCTGAGTTTGCGCTTGATCATCACCTCTTGACCCGGAACCACCCCGAGATCCAGCAGGCGTTTGGAACGTCCCCGTCCAAGAATATCCCGGACAACGAGGCGTTCGCCTTCCTTGAAATCCACCAGTGACCGGGCGTCCCCGCAGGTATCGGGCCTCAGGATTCCGCGTATACAGGGCGTTGGGTTTGCAGGACTCCCTGACAGGGGATGCGGGGGCGGTGATCGGAGATAGTCGCCCACCGGTCGATCGTCTCGTCTGATACCGGCATGCTCCATCTTGCATGCCTCATCCGAGGCCGATGACTGGTCCATTCCAAGGATCTCGCTCAGAAAACACTGCAGCGTCTCATGTCGCTTTATGATCTGATTTCCCGTTGCGATACCCTGATCGGTAAGAATGATGCTGCCGTCGTTACCACGAGAGACATCTCCCATTCGTGCCAGCTCGTCGATGTCGGTACGTACGCCTCCTTTATCGATGCGCAGCGACGTGCTCAGGTCCATTAAAGCAGGGGGGCGGGAATACCGTCCGGTATAGATGCAGATGGCTTCGAGATAATCTTCCCGCAACGAGGTCCGCATACTTTCTATCCGGTATATCTGGTATCCTGACAACTATATTGATTTGGTCAGTATGACATCTTGCAAAACCGCCGATTAATCGGGTTAAATCCTTTTATCCTGGTGTGCAGCAGGTTTCATGTGGTGCAAAACCAAATGAGAAGACCTTAACAAACTTACCGAACAATTTATACACAGGTTAATTCGGATCTATGGGATTGCCATGATTTACTGGCTCTACGAGTATCTGCTGAAGCGTCAGATTACCCATGTGCCGGGGCACATATGTTTTATGATCAGCGGGCAGGATATGGCAGAAGCTCCGGAGAATCTTACCCTCATTACGTCCTGGTGCAACGAGCTGTCGGAATTCGTCATAAAAAGCAATCCGTCAGCAGGGAAAGGGATCCGGGGTCTTACCTTCCATATCAGCACACCCGTCCCGGAAGATTTGACCCGGTACCTGCCCGAGGTGAGAAAAATTGGCACAATCTCCCACCTGATCCTCCACATCGGCGATACCGAGGAAACAGCCGGCAGCGGTATGGATGTTGTCGTAGCGATCGGAAAGAGCGGGAGAGAGGAGATTACAGCATGTATCCGGAGGATGGCGCAGGACCATATACCTCCGGAAAACGTCGATGAAAAAACACTTGAATCCTACCTTACCTTCCAGTATACTCCCGACGTGGTGATCAAGAGCGGGGGGGATCATCTCACGGATTTTCTTATCTGGCAGTCGGTATATTCCGAACTCTTCTTTTCGGACGTTAACTGGAAATATGTGAGGAAGGTGGATTTTTTACGGGTGATGAGGGATTACCAGTCACGTGTACGGCGTTTTGGGAAATAACGGGATCATCCGAGCCGGATATTGATCCAGCATGAGGTCCCGGCTACGTTTTTTTCCGCGATTGCAAACTTGTTTTTGAGCACGGTTGCAAACACTTTCCGGTCAGGAACCGGTTTAACACGATGATCCCGGCACCATCGGGTAAATGCCAGGTACATATCTTCTTTTGAGATTACCGCCTCGTCTGCATCGACACGGGCGATCATAGTTGATACGAATTTTTTCAGATCCTCGTCCTTTTCCCTCTTTTTGGATTCTCCCGTTTTTCCCCGTCCTCGCTGAGGAGCCCGTGGAACCGGATATACAGGGGGGATAACTGTTTCCGGCAGCTGGGATGCACCAGGAACCGGTGCTGCGGGAACCGGTTCAGGTGGCAGCTGCCGTTTCGATTTCCTTACTTTGGTAGCGGCTGCAGGATCATCTGCATTGATCACCGGGTGAAGAACGGGGGATTGTAATCGTTGCTTTGCTCCCTCATCGCGTTTACCGGCGGTGGCTACTGCATTGATCGCCGTTTCCGGCATGGGAAGGTTGGCGAGCGGTTGTTGCCGGTAATCGATTCCCACCAGCTCAGCAAGCCTCCGGTTCAGTTCATCGCTGATATCCAGTCCCATTTCGGCGGCTTTCAGCAGGATATCAGATCGTACGACAACAGATGTCTGTCTCCATTGGCCGCCCGGATCCGTTCTAACCGACATACTTTTCCACCTGTTGATCTGACCGTGAAGAGAAATATAGTATACGATCTTTTTATCTTTGTGAGATTATTTTCGATTCAGGAACCTTTTGCAGCGGCGCGCTGATCGTAGATCCTGATGGCACGCAGCAGGTCAATTTTCCTGAAGAGCGGCC
>Ga0209777_10000419_pt1 | contig 71109 bp, 64 predicted proteins | sample FrelakmetHBP12HB_FD_187147 | JGI IMG/M metagenome (GOLD analysis project Ga0209777, IMG submission 187147) | Freshwater lake sediment microbial communities from the University of Notre Dame, USA, for methane emissions studies -HBP12 HB (SPAdes)... | ecosystem: Environmental > Aquatic >...
CCTGATATCTTTTCTGATGTGGAAGCGGCGCCCCTTCTGTGCGCGGGAGCCATCGGCTATCGGTCCCTGCGGCTGGCCAACCTGAAAAATGGGCAGAACCTGGGGCTTACGGGCTTCGGTGCTTCGGCACATCTGGTTCTCAAGATGGTGCGCCATAAATATCCGGATTCCGGGGTCTCTGTTTTTGCCCGGAGCGAGAAGGAGCAGGCATTCGCCCTGGAACTGGGGGCTCACTGGGCGGGGAATACGGAAGACGAACCGCCGGAAAAACTCCATGCAATAATCGACACCACACCGGCGTGGAAACCGATAGTCGAGGCAATGAAGAACCTTGAGAGCGGCGGAAGGCTGGTCATCAACGCCATCAGGAAAGAAGAGACCGACAAGGACTACCTTCTGAAAATCAATTACCCGACACACCTCTGGCTCGAGAAGGAAATCAAGATTGTGGCTAACGTGGCGCGGAGGGACATCAGTGAATTTCTCCATCTGGCGGCAGAGATTCCGATCAAACCGGAGGTGCAGGAATTTTCATTGGAAGAGGCCAACGATGCCCTCGTCGAACTCAAGGAGGCGCGGATCCGTGGGGCAAAGGTGCTCCGCATGGACTGACAAAACGAGAGCGTTACAAAATATTTTTACTCTGTCATTCCGACTGAATGAACTAACAGGGATTATATCGATGAAGAATTTCAGGGAAGTTGCTGCGGGAAAAAAATTGCTGAAAAAAGATTACGTGGCGATCATGATGTGGTTTATGGGGAAAGCCATCCAAGCCGCGGCCGCGGTAGACAGGGCAGCAAAAAAGGAATTCGTCGACATGCCGGATAATTTTACCTTTGCGCTCTCTGTTATGCCGAACGGGCCGCATATGATTGTGGGAAAGGACCAGAGGGGGTTTGTGAGATACAGGGGATGGGACCCTGAAGGTAAGAGAATAGACCTGAAAATGAAGATCAAGAATATAGAAGCTGCCATGTTGATCTTCACCTTTCAGGAGAGTACCGCCCTTGCCACGGCCAGGGATAGACTGATTGTCGATGGTGAGGTAGCATATGCGTGCGCAGTCGTTCGTATCCTTGATATAGTTGAGGTCTATCTCCTTCCGAAGATCATTGCAAAGTTAGCGGTGAAGAGGTATCCGGGCTGGTCTTTCCGTAGAAAATATCTTGGCCGGGTGTTGGTTTATGTCCGGACTATATTTGGTTTTTGATGAGGCTGCTGATGTATTTGCCGGAGCACTATGAATTCTTCTGCCCTGTAAAGATCAACTCGGGGAACAGGGCACTAGAACAGATCCCTTGCGAACTGGATGCCTTGAATGCGAGAAAGCCCCTTGTGATTGCAGGAAAAGATGCCGGTGAAAGGGGCCTGGTTGACGTCATCATCGATGCCTTCAAGGATTCCGGGATCGCCATCGGTATCTTCGACGGTGTGCCTGCTGCTCCCGATTTGAAATTAATCAAGGAGCTGTTCAATATTTATCGTGACAGGGGCTACGATGCAGTCATCGCAGTCGGCGGCGGGCCCGTGGCAGATACGGCAAAAATGCTGAATATTGCCGTCTCCGGCAAACCGGAAGATATCGAGGGATGCGCCGGAGAGAATCTTATCAAAAGACCCCTTAGGCCTCTAATCATCGTGCCAACCTTAGCGGGCACTGGCTATGAAGTGTCCAAATATGCTTTCTTCGATGGCAGGTCTTATGAGTCGCATTTCTTGATGCCCCATCTTGCAGTCATCGATCCCCGTATGACTATCCCGGAGGACGCGGTAACGACCGCCGCGACCTCTTTGGCTGCCCTGTCCCACGCCGTGGAGGCCTATACCGGCTCTGGCAAGAATCCTCTGGCCGATGCTTACGCTTATACTGCGATTCAATTAATCATGGAACATCTGGTGAATGTAATTAGAAATCAACGGGACAGGAACGGAAGTCTGTCCCTTGCCAATGCCCATGCCATGGCTGCCTGCGCCTTTTCTAATGTAGCTCCCGGTGTTGCACATAAACTCGGAAAGGTCATGGGCGACGTGTGTCATTTACATCCGGGGTTGTGCATGGGGATGCTGCTCCCCCACATTCTTGAGAAACAGATGTCGGAAGGCGGCTATCACATACCGGACCTCCTGTTGCCACTGGCGGGATTCGAAGCATACGCAAGTACGGCGGAAAATCTGAGGGCTCGAAAAGCAGTCGATATTCTCCATGATTTGCTGAAAGATCTATCGGCAGTGAGTGGTGGCGTCATTCCCCGGTTATGGAAAGATGCACAAGTATCGGAAGATACTTTGCAGGACATAGCACAAAAAGCCGTAGGCGTTGGAGCAAGCTTTGATATGGACGGTTGTGTGAAAATTGTAAGACAAGCCAGGGAAGGAAGATAGAAGGAGCCCACGATGGATATGCCGGGGTACTATGAGTTCTGCTGTCGGGTTAAAATCATTTCCGGCCATGATGCCATGGAGAAGATCCCAGACACCCTTGCTCAACTGAATGCCGGAAGGCCGATGATCGTCACAGATAAGGGCGTAGTCGGTGCCGGGTTGATTGACATCGTGGTTAATGCCATTAGCGACGGCGTCAACATCCGGGCGATTGCCGACGATGTTCCTTCCGATTCAGACTTGAGGATTGTAAACAGCCTGGCACGGTTGTATCGCGAGAAAGGTTGCGATTCTCTCATTGCCATAGGCGGCGGGTCTGTCATGGATACGGCCAAGGGGATCAATATCGTGGTTTCCGAAGAGGCGGACGACCTGATGAAGTTCAGCGGCGCCAACGCCCTGAAGCGGGCATTAAGGCCCCTGATAGCAATACCAACGACGGCGGGGACAGGCTCCGAAGTCACCCTGGTGGCGGTGATCAAGGATCATGAAAAGCATCTCAAAATGGCCTTCGTCAGCAATTTTCTTTTGCCCGATGTGGCTGTCGTGGATTCCCGGATGACCCTCACCCTTCCGCCGGCTATCACGGCGGCTACGGGCATGGATGCACTTTCGCATGCCGTGGAAGCATACACCTGTCTCTCAAAAAATCCTCTGAGTGATGCCCATGCTTTAGCGGCCATCAGACTGATCAGCGATAATCTTCTTAAGGTGATGGTGAATCCTGGTGATAAAAAGGGACGTCTGTGCATGTCCAGTGCCGCGACCCTGGCAGGCATTGCCTTCGGGAACTCCATGGTCGGTATGGTGCATACCCTTGGCCATTCTGTTGGCTCTGTCTGCGGTGTTCCCCACGGAGCATGTATGGCGATTCTCCTTCCTTATGGGCTGGAGTATAACATGCACAAAAACGGTCATCTCACGGCGGAGCTGTTATTTCCGTTGGCCGGACCGGAAGTATATGCCGGAACTCCGAACGAAGAGAGAGCAGAAAAAGTCATCGCCCTCATCCGCCGGATGAATCAGGATCTCTATGAAGCAACAGGCGGCAGGCATGCGCGCTTTTTCAAGGAGGTGTTGGACAGGGAAGGGAAAGAAATGGTGGCGAAAGAAAAACTGCCGGATATTGCGAAAACAGCCCTCAGCGACGGCTCCATTTTTTACAATCCTGAAGACCTGGATTATAACGATTTTCTCATGGTCCTGGAAGTGGCCTGGGAAGGCACGCCCCTCAATCCCCGTTCCCTTTCTTCGATCCATTCACCATCGTCAATTATCAGAACTACTTGAAGGTTCAGACAAGATGATTATCCTTGACAATTAATCGTTCTCCTGTATAATTTCAGTAAATCAGATTATGCAGAATTTCAGAAGGAGATATGTTATGACTGCTACTGTTCAAGTGCGGCAGCGCGGCGCGTTGACCCTACCCGCCAAAGTCCGCGAGCGCTACAATATTCAGCCGGGTGACACATTTTCCCTGGTGGACTTTGACGGCATATTGGTACTTTCACCAATGGCGCCACTCGTACCCGAATTGGCAAGAGAAATCGAGCGGGCGCGCTTGGAAGCCGGTCTTAGCGTGGAAGAAATGTTGAAAGACATGCGCCGTCAACGTGAGCGATACGTAACCGAAAAGTACGGTAGTTAAGGTGCATAAGCCAAAGGTTTTCATAGACGCAGATGTGATCTTTGCAGGCGCTGCCGCACCTTCCGAACATGGTTCCAGCCATGTCATCCTGCGAATGGGGGAGCTGACATTACTGGATTGCATCACTTCTGAACAGGCAATCACGGAAGTGGAACGTAATCTGACAGAAAAACTTCCGGCGAAATTACCAGAATTCCGCCTGCTGGTTAGCCGCTGTCTGCGGGTGATTCCCGATCCGCTTCCCGACGACCTACCTTCTTATGCGGATCAGGCAGACCCGAAGGATCTTCCGCTGTTCGTTTCCGCCATACGAGAGAATTGCGCCTACCTGATTACTTTTAACGTGCGACACTATTGTCCTAAACCCAATTCCATCAATGTCCAAAAGCCCGGTGATTTCATCCTGACCGTCCGTCAACTACTCGGACAGCTTAAAGAATAGTTTCCACTGTTATCTGATTTCCCTTTTCAAAGTAGATTTTCTATGTAAATCGTGATAGCAAAAAAGAATGTAACGCCGGTAAATAAAATACTCAAGATCTTCAACCCTGAGGGAAGGATGCCATGTGCTGATTATTGAAACCCCGTTTTCTCAAAAGAGAGCGGGGTTTTGTGCTTGAAGGAGAAGATTATGAAGAAAGTGATGCCATTGATGCATTCAGCAAAGCAATTCAGCTCGATCAAAGCTTGCGCAAGCCTATTATTCCCGGGGGATTGAATATGGTCAATGGAGGGGTAAGCATGCCGAGTGTATGACGATTTTTGTAACAGCAGATAATGATTTGGCAGAAGCGGCAAAGCATGAAGGTCTGCGCGTATGGAATCCTTTAAAGGAAATCAAGCCTCCTGGGATATAAAGTATAAAAAGCATAAAGGGGACACCTGCCCCCGATTGTATTTGTAGCGGGTCGGGAATGCTGCCTGACAAAGTTTCGGGGAATCAAACCCACTGAAAATAAAAGATTACAAATGGGAGTAGTGCTTATGAAGGAACGAAAAACCCAGAAAAATGCCCGTAAGAAAAAGCCGAATCCATCCGCTGTGCCGTATGAAACTGTACCGGCCACGCAGCGGACCTTGAATGCCCTGGAGGTCATGAGGCATGAGACCTTGCAGGGAGGTGGCACTGAACTCATAGAAGAGCAGCACCGAAGAGGAAAGCTGAGTGCGCGGGAGAGGATCGATCTGTTGCTTGATGAAGGCTCCTTTGAAGAGTTTGACCTTCTGAAGACAGGCAGGGGTGGCGCCTTCGGCGGAGAGAAGACATATCCAGGAGACGGTGTGGTGACCGGACACGGCACGGTCGACGGCAGGGAAGTATTTATGTTCAGCCAGGATTTTACTGTGCGGGGCGGGTCGCTCGGTGAAGCCCACTCCCAGAAGATCAGCAAGGTGATGGATCACGCCGTGAGGGTGGGGGCTCCCATCATAGGACTCAATGACTCCGGCGGGGCGCGAATTCAGGAAGGAGTGGACGCGCTCGCTTCCTACGGAGATATTTTTAAGAGAAATGCCCTGGCCAGTGGCATCATCCCGCAAATTTCCTGCATCATGGGGCCCTGCGCAGGCGGCGCCGTATATAGTCCCGCCCTTACAGACTTCGTCTTCATGGTCGAGGATACGTCCTACATGTATGTGACAGGTCCGAATGTGGTGGAGACCATTACCCATACGGCGATTTCCCACGAAGACCTCGGCGGTGCGAAGGTTCATGCGGAAATGAGCGGAATTGCTCATTTTGTGCTCCCCAACGATATCATGTGCCTGCGGGAAGTGAGGCGACTGATCAACTATCTTCCCTCCAACAACAAACAAAGGACACCTATCCTGGACCTCAGTGATCCTGTTGGACGGACGGACCCGGCCCTGGATTATCTTGTACCGGAAAACCCCAACCAGAGTTATGACATGAAGGTGTGCATTAACAGTATCCTTGACGGGGCCGAGTTCCTGGAAGTGCAACCTTATTATGCGAAGAACATCATATGCGGATTCGGGCGCATGGGGGGACAGACCATAGGGATAGTAGCGAATCAGCCGGCCGTTCTAGCGGGGGTGCTGGATAACAGCGCGTCAACCAAAGCAGCGCGGTTCGTGCGGTTCTGCGACGCCTTCAACATTCCAATTATATGCCTCGTGGATGTGCCGGGTTTTATGCCGGGACCGGAGCAGGAGCAGGGAGGGATCATCCGTAACGGCGCCAAGCTGCTCTATGCCTTTATCGAGGCCACCGTGCCGCGTATCACCGTCATCGTCCGTAAGGCTTATGGGGGGGCCTACGTCGTGATGAATTCCAAACACATCGGCAGTGACATCAGTTATGCCTGGCCCACGGCGGAGATTGCCGTGATGGGCCCGAAGGGTGCAGCGGAGGTGATTTTCCGGAAAGAGATCCAAGCCTCATCCGATCCCGCAAAGACACTTGCAGCGCGAACAGAGGAATACAGAAAGACATACGTCAATCCCTTTCTATCCGCCCAGAGGGGATACATCGATGATGTCATTTTCCCCAGGGATACACGGCACCGGATCATCCGGAGTCTTCAGTTCCTGGAAGCGAAAAAGAGGGAAAGGCCGGAACGAATGCACGGAAATGTTCCTCTTTAAGGAGGCGCTATGTTTAAAAAAATCCTGATTGCGAATCGAGGCGAAATAGCTGTCCGCATTATGAGTACGTGCAAAAGGCTGGGCGTCAAAACAGTGGCAGTGTATTCAGAAGTGGATTCCCGTTCCCTCCACGTCAGAGAAGCCGATGAAAAGGCCTTTTTAGGGGGCTCCAGACCGGAAGAATCGTATCTGGCGAAGGACAAAATCATCGATATCGCCATTTCCCACGGGTGTCAGGCGATCCATCCGGGATACGGTTTTCTATCGGAAAATCCTGAATTTGCCGAAATGGTCTCCCAAGCAGGACTCATATTTATCGGTCCTCCGGCATCAGTCATCACACAACTGGGTGATAAAATAGCCGCAAAGGCGTTTGCCATAAAGCTGGGCATACCCGTTAAGTCGGGACATGAGGGATGCATCTCCACACTGGCGGAGGCCACAACGATTGCAGAACAGATTGGATATCCTTTGATGATCAGGCCGGCGCGCGCCGGAGGAGGAAGAGGGATACGGGTTGTGGAGAGCGGGGAAAAGTTGCACTCCGCCATGGAGTCCTGCCAAAACGAGTCGAGAAAGGCCTTTGGAACGGATGACTTCTTTATGGAGCGCTATATTGAGAGAATCCGTCATATCGAGATACAGATCATTGCCGACCATTACGGTAATGTAATTCACCTGGGGGAGAGGGAATGTTCCATCCAGAGGCGGTATCAGAAGATCATTGAGGAGACTCCCTCGACCGCTGTCGATGACCGCCTGCGTGAGCGCATGGGTACCATGGCGTGCAGGCTTGCACGTGAGGCAGGTTATAGGAATGCAGGCACTGTTGAATTTATCCTCGACAATAGAGACAGGAGTGTCTACTTTCTGGAGATGAATACGCGTCTCCAGGTTGAGCACCCCGTAACCGAAATGGTTACCCGTCTGGATCTGGTGGAACTTCAGCTTCGCATCGCTGTGGGAGAAAAACTCCCCATCCGTCAGGAAGACGTCATCGGAACCGGATGGGCAGTCGAAGCCCGGATCTGTGCGGAGGATCCCGCCAGGAATTTTCTACCCGTAACCGGCATGATTACGCGGTATGCGGCAGCCCGAATAAAGAACGTCAGAATTGACAGCAGCGTTGTAGCCGGCAGCGTTGTCAGCACTTATTACGATTCACTGCTTTCCAAGGTGATTGCCTGGGGTGAAACGAGGAAGGAAGCAGTCGAATCCATTGTCCAGGCGCTGAACGCATATCACATTGAAGGATTAGTCACCAATGTTGATTTTGTGAATGCCGTGCTCAATCACCCATCGTTTATGGAAGGCGACCTGTCGACGGATTTCATTGATGAGCACTTTGAGCGAGGCCAGATGAAGTTGCCCCCGCCCGAAGAGTGGCTTCATTTTATGGCCATGGCCGTGACCCTCATCTACCACAATCGACAATCGCTGGTTCACGAATCCCTCAAGCCGATGATGGCGAAAGTAGGTGCTCCGCAGCAGTCAAAAGACCGGATCACCTACATGGTGAGAGCGGAGGACGTTTTTTTTGAATTAAGTCTTATTGTCAATCCGGCTCCTCGGAACTGGACTGTGATGGTAGACGGACTTAAGTACGAGGTTGTGACGCCAGAATTTGAGTTTTACAGGCGTCGTATCAAACTCATGATCGGCGGAAAAACCCAATTCTTCCATACTCGCTACAGGGATAATAACATATGGGTGGCCTATCGCGGCGTCACTCGCACATTCGGAATCTACACTCCCCTGGAATGGAAACTTTATTACCACATGCCGAAGCCTAAGAAAGTACCCCCTGAAGACGTCGTCCGTTGTCCCATGCCGGGAGTGGTAGTCGCCATCCCGGTAAAAAAGGGAGAACGTATCTATCGGGGTCAGGACCTCGTGAGCATAGAATCTATGAAGATGGAAACTTTCGTCGCGTCCCCCAGTGACGGGTTGGTAGAAAAGATTCATGTCACTCCCGGGCAGGCTGTCGAGACGGGGGACATTCTTATACAACTGACAACGGATGCTTTGCCTTCCGAAGAGGAATTAGATATCTTTTACGGTTGAGGAGATCAGAATGAAGTTCGGGTACATAGGTAAGATTTTAGTGGTGGATCTTTCCACGGGTGTTATCCGTGAGGAAATTATTCCCGACCGTGTTTACGAACAATATCTTTCCGGCATGGGTTTGGCCGCTGGCATCCTCTACGACAGGATCCCTGCCGGTGCTGATCCCCTCGGTCCTGAAAATATCATAGGCTTTGTGTCCGGGCTCTTGACCGGAACAGGCAGTCTCTTTGCCGGCAGATGGATGGTAGTCGGAAAATCACCCCTCACCGGTGGATGGGGGGAGGCAAATTGCGGCGGCAGTTTCTCGCCAGCCATCAAGCGCTGCGGCTATGACGGCATTTTTTTCACGGGAATAAGCGAAAAGCCTGTCTATCTTTATGTGAATAACGGCGTCGCAGAGCTTCGCGATGCGTCACACCTGTGGGGCAGGGATGCCGTAGAATCAGAGGAGATGCTGATTGGGGAAACGAGTGCCAATTCACGGGTTGCCGTCATCGGTCCCGCGGGAGAGAGGCTTTCACTCATCTCCGGCATATGCAATGACAGAGGCAGAATGGCGGCGCGGTCGGGCCTTGGCGCTGTCATGGGCGCAAAGAGGCTAAAGGCCGTTGTCCTCGACGGCAAAAAAAGAATCCATGTCCATAACAGGGCTGAGATAAAAAGATTAAGTCAGATGTGTAACCGGTGGGTGCAGTTTCAACCGCCTATTTTTGCCGGGCCTGTGGCTGCATATGTAGGCGCACTCATGAGAATCCTGCCCGTACAGATGGCCATGGACGGGTTGGTCTATAAGATGCTGCTCAAGAAGTGGGGCACAGGAGGCATGAATCAGATGTCTGTTGAGATGGGGGATGCGCCGATAAAGAACTGGCGGGGCAGCAACGTGGACTGGGGAATTAAAAAGTCTCTGTCCGTGAACCCGGCTGCAATCAGAAAGTATGAAAAGGTGAAGTATCACTGCCATGCCTGTCCTTTGGGTTGTGGCGGCATATGTGAAACAAAGGGGAAATACGGTGAAACACACAAGCCGGAGTATGAGACAGTCCTTTCTTTAGGCGGCCTGTGCATGAATGCAGACGTGGACAGCATCTTCCATCTCAATGAGATGCTGAACAGGGCCGGCATGGATACAATCTCTGCGGGCGGTACGGTGGCCTTCGCCATTGAGTGCTATGAGGCAGGCATCCTCACAAAGAAAGATACAGATGGGATAGAACTTACATGGGGGAATTCGGAAGCAATTGCCGCTCTCATTGAAAAAATGATCAGGCGGGAGGGCATCGGAGATGTACTGGCGGATGGTTCAAAGGTAGCAGCGCGGAAGATCGGCCAAAAAGCAGGTACGCTTGCAATGCATGCCGGCGGTCAGGAACTCCCTATGCACGACGGCAGAAACGACCCCGGTTATAACGTTCATTACTCCGTGGAAGCCGCACCCGGCAGGCATACCGTGGGAGCACAGATGTATTATGAGATGTTCCAGCTTTGGAAGGTGGCAAAAGGGCTGCCGCGCGTGAAGCCTCTCTATTTCAAGGGTAGAAAATACATAGCGGATGAAGAGAAAGCGCTGATGGCCGCTGCCTGCAGCAAGTTTATGAATATCGTCAACTGTGCCGGTCTTTGCCTTTTTGGTGTCTTTCTGGGAGCAAAGAGGACGCCGGCATTTTCCTGGTTGAACGCAGCAACAGGATGGAACAAGACACCGGAGGAATACCTGGATATGGGGGCGCGAATCCAGACACTGAAGCAGGCCTTCAATATCAAACATGGCATAGATCCAAGGTCGTTCATGCCGGGCGACAGAGTCATCGGGAAACCGGCGCAAACCGAAGGAGCGAACCGGGGAAGAACGGTGGACATGGAAAAATTGATAAGCGATTACTATAGGCAGTTCGGTTGGGACCCCGAGACGGGGAGACCAACGGAAGAGAGTGTTGTCGGATTAGATCTCCGTGGTGGCGAACATGGCATATAGGATTACGGATAAGTGCGATGGCTGTGGCGCATGCAGCAGGTTATGCACGGTTGATGCGATAACGGGAAATAAGAATGCCCTTCACGTTATTGCTACTGATCGGTGCATTGAATGCGGTGCCTGCGGGCGTATCTGTCCGGTGGAGGCAGTGAATGACCCCTTTGGCATTCCCTGTGCGATGATAAAAAGGTCCCTGTGGGAGAGACCGCAATTCGATAGAATGACCTGTATGTCCTGCGGGATCTGCATCGATGCCTGTCCTGTCCACTGTCTGGGACTGTCTGACGCGTCAAATTCCGGTGATTCCCACGGACGCCCTTACATGGCCAATGAGAAGGCCTGCATCGGATGCGGCTTTTGTGCCAAGGAATGCCCTGTTGAAGCTATCACCATGGCTGTATCTCAATCACGACAAGTTCTCATGGAACGAAGTGCTTGATAAGTAATACATGATGGTTTAATGTAGTAATATATAATGCCGGAGAAAAAGAAGGGAGGTCATATATGCAGCCATCTGTCAAAATATATACGTTAAGTACTTGCAGTCACTGCAAGTCAACGAAAAAATTGCTCGACGAATGTCACGTGCAATACGAATTCACGGATGTAGATTTGCTTTCTAACGAGGAGAAGAAAATAATTATAGAGGACGTCAGAAAATTAAATCCGCAATGTACATTTCCCACGCTTGTCATCGGAGACAAAGTCATTGTGGGATTTGATGAGACGAAGATCAGAAAGGCGCTGGGGCTATAATGGAAGTCGAACAGCTTTATGAGATGTTGAGGAAAATGCAGGAGCCTAAGGGCTATTTTTTTAGCAGGGATAAGGAATGGGTGCTTGATATCCTGAGAGGACTCCTCACGAACAAAGAGCGTTACGGCTGCATGTCATGTCCCTGCCGCCTGGCATCAGGAGACCGAGAAAAAGATAAAGACATTATCTGTCCCTGTGTCTATCGTGCGCCCGATGTGGAAGAATACGGAAGCTGCTACTGCAATCTTTATGTCTCGAAGGAATGGAACGAAGATAAGATTCCACATGTGTATGTACCGGAAAGGCGGCCCCCGGAGAAAAACCCTATTCTGTAGGTTGAGCATCTTCGATCTTCAAGGAATACTATAGTTGAGCTTGCTCGCTGCCTGATTTACAGAAGCGACAAAAAAGGTTGAAGTTTAATGTTTATTTTGGTATGGGTTCTTTAAGTACTTGCCGGGTTAGCGTTTGTATGGGAACCGCGAGGAAAGAACTATGAGTGGATTGTCTTTGGATACCCCGTTTTTTTAGAGGACGGGGTTTTTTATTTTTTCAAGGGTCATCAGCGATCGTAAAAAGTGAGGTGATGCCGTAATATAGTATTGAGTTCTGTTTTATCATTTCTTATTTTTGTGCAGGTATCTTACGTAAATGATTGTTTCTATCGGTGATACTTTAAGAGTGTATTTTTATGAAAGGAGGATGAAAAATGGCAGAAAAGAAAAATTCGGACGCCGGCAAGACGCAAGAAGGGCTTCTTGAGCGCTTCGGCCTGGGGCTTGCGGCGTGGAGTGAAAAATGGTTTCCCGATGCATGGGTATTTGCCCTTGTGGGTATTGTTATCGTTTATGTCTTTGGTCTTCTCATCGGTGAAAGCCCGGTCAAGCTCGCGACCGAGGGTGGCAAGGCATTCTGGGTACTGATACCCTTTACCATGCAGATGGCGTTCATTATCATCGGCGGATATGTGCTTGCCTCTACTCCCGCCGTTTACTGGCTGATCCAGAAGGTGGCCGGAATCCCCAAGACGGGAAGGGGAGCCATCGCCTTTGTTGCCTTCTTGTCTCTGGTGACCTCACTGATCTCCTGGGGGTTAAGCCTCATCTTCAGCGGCCTTTTGGTCCGCGAATTGACGAGAAGGGTTAAGGGAATGGACTACCGGGCCGCAGGGGCCGCAGCCTATCTCGGGTTGGGCGCCATCTGGGCTCTCGGTCTTTCCTCCTCGGCGCCCCTCATGATGGCCACAAAGGGATCCATACCCCCGAAGCTGTACGAGATCAGCGGCCTGATTCCTCTGACCCAGACACTTTTCATCTGGGGAAATTTCTGGATGATAGTCGCCCTCATTGCGGTTTCGGTACCCATTGCCTACTTCTCGGCTCCGAAACCCGAGCGCGCCAAAACAGTGGATTACTTCAACCTGAAATTTGACGAGATCGATACGAGCATCGAGGCGCGGCAGAAACCGGGAGAGTGGCTTGAATACAGCCCTCTGCTGATCATCCTCGTGGCAGGTCTTCTTTGCTGGTACTTGATAGACCTCTTCAGCAAGGATCCCAGGGGGCCCATCGCGGCTCTGGATCTCAATAACTACAACCTGATTTTCATCACCGTGGGCATGCTCCTTCATTGGCGCCCGAAACGGTTCCTTAAGGCCGTGGCCCAAGCGGTTCCCGCAACGGGCGGCGTTCTGATCCAGTTCCCCTTCTACGCAGTTATCTTCGGGATGATCGTCGGTACGGGGATCAACAAGTGGTTGGCCGACCTCTTTTACAGCGTCACGACCCAGGGAACCTACCCTCTTCTGGTGGCCGCTTATTCGGCCATCCTGGGTGTTTTTATTCCCTCAGGCGGAGGCAAGTGGGTTATCGAGGCGCCTTATGTCCTGCAGGCGGCAATTCAGCATAACGTGAACCTTGGATGGGTGGTGGTGATTTACAATGCAGCGGAGGCCCTGCCGAATCTGCTAAATCCATTCTGGATGCTGCCGCTTCTTGGACTGCTCCATATGAAGGCCCGGGACCTTGTCGGCTATTCAGTGCTCCAGATGTTTGTTCACATACCGCTCGTCTTCTTCCTCTGCTGGTTATTCGCTCAGTACATACCTTTTGTCCCGCCCCTGAAGTGACAGGAGCATAAGTTAAATCTGCAATAAAAAAGGGCGCTGCTTTCATGGCAGCGCCCTTTTTATTATGAGCCGATAGATTAAATGAGAGTTCGGTCTTTGTTTTATTTGCCGCTCCTGAAATCGTCTCTCATCAACTCTCTTGCTATGATCATCCTTCTGATCTCGGACGTACCTGCGCCGATCTCCCAGAGTTTCTGATCCAGGAAATGCCTGCTGACCGGGTATTCCGTGCAGTAGCCGTAACCGCCGAAGATCTGGATTGCGTCGAGACCGATCTTGGTTCCCATCTCACCGCAGAAGAGAAGCGCCGCGGCTGCCATGCGGTCCAGGTCCGTGCCCTTTCCACCAACTTTGTTTTCCAGGGAATCGCAATATGAGGCCGCGCTGTATGCCATCCACTTGGAGGCCAGGTAGCCCGTATACATATTGGCCAGCTTTTCCTGCATGGCCTGATAGGTGATTATCGGCTTACCGAACTGGACCCTTTCCTTCGCATACTTTAAGCTAAGCTCAAGACAGCTTCTCTGGCTGCCGAGGGAACAACCGGAAAGGGTAATTCTCTCCGTGCAGAGACCGCTCGTGAGAACGGCGACGCCTTTATTCAAGCCGCCGATAAGATTCGCTGCAGGAAGTTCCACATCCTCGAAGGTGACCAGACCTGTGGGGGATGTCCTCATGCCCCATTTCTTGATCTTTTCCACGGTAACACCTTTGACCTTGTCGAACTCGAAACAGAATGCGGAAATCCCCTTGGGACCTGCTGCCGGATCGGTCTTCGCATAAAATACCATGAAATCGGCGACGGGAGAGTTGGTAATGAAGATCTTGCTGCCGTTGATGATATACTTGTCTCCCTTTTTCTCTGCTTTTGTCGCCATGCTCATGGCGTCGGAGCCGGCATTCGGTTCGGTGATGCCGAGGCATCCGACCCATTCACCGGTGCAGGACTTGGGAAGGACAGACATCCTCTGTTCTTCTGTGGCATTGCGCCTGAAGTTGTCGAAACAAAGGGTCTGGCTTGCTCCGACGGTCATGGACAGGGCGTTGCTTACCCGCGCGATCGTTTCATAAACGAGGAGCGTCTCTACATATCCCAGAGCGGTACCGCCATACTTTTCCTCAAAGACGATTCCGTTGATACCCAGATTTCCAAGTTCCTTGAACAGTGTCGGGGGCATCTCGTCCACTTCATATAGATGCTCCATCTGTGGCTCCAGCCAGCTGACAGCCCACTTGTAAACGCTTTCCTCCAACATCTTTTGTTCATCTGTAAAATTAAAATCTAACGCCATACACAAATACCTCCTGATAAACTGAGATTTATTTAACCAGCTGTCGAAGCCGCATACGGAAGTCTAAATTGACTGGCTTTGGCAACTTAACTCGAAAAGCCCGGATAGTCCGGGCTTCTCAAGTCGTATAACGCGAAACAACTTATTTTGCTGTCTGATAACCCTGATCCCAATCGAATCCCGATATCTCACCGTGTAACCCCATCTTGTAGTTCCGTCTGTCTGAGTAGGATGGATACCGTCTGGTCTTACCTTCGACGGACAGCATGGAGACGGGGAATTTCGGGGCAAGGAGACCGTTCTCTTTCGCCGCCTTTTCCAGCATCTCACGGTCATCGGGGTGGGCAATAGAGATCAGCGCTGCGGCCCTTTCATAACCGGACAGACCGCGCAGGTTCACGATACCATACTCTGTGCAAACATAATTCGTTAACTGAGCCGGAACATCCACCGATGATCCTTCAGGCAGGAAGGGAACGATCCTCGAGGTGCCGTGCTTGCTCCTCGCCGTCATGGAGGCGACACCGCGTCCGCCTTTCGACTGTGCGCAGAAGGCCACAAAATGGAAGTAACCGCCGGAGCTCGAAATCGGTCGTTTTTCATAGAAACCGGAGCACTGCTGGCCGAGAAGGTCAACAGCCACGCAGTTATCAATCGCGATCATGTTGTCGAGCCTTGTGAGATTATGCAGGTTATTAGTGTAACTGATATCATAGACTGCCAGGTTCTGGTTCCGATGGATTGTGTCATAGTACCACTTCACATCCACGGGGAAAGCAAAGGTATAGACGCTCTTGCCGCGGTCGGCGGGGAGGGTCTTGTACTTGTTGGTTACCTGGCCTGATTCGATCAGCTTGATGAGACCGGCATTGAGCATCTCCGTGTGGATACCGAGGTCCTTGAATCCGGCATCGGCCATAGCGCCGACACAGGCGGATGGAAGTGATCCGATACCAAGCTGGACGTTGTCTCTGTCCCTCATGATGGTCATGACATGTTTGGCGATGGCCTCTTCATCCGGTTTTGCCTTGATGGCCTTTTCATTGATCTGGGGCCATTTGTATTTTTCGCAGTCCACCTCGACCCAGTAGTCGACATCGTCAATATTAATGGTGTTAAAGCGGCCGCCCTCGGCCCAGGGATAGTCTGAACGAACTTCAATGACTTTCTTCTTTGCGCACTGGCTGAAGATGTTGGCGTTGTTCGTGCCATAAGCGAAGTTGGCAAAGCCGTGCTCATCAAAGGGCGATGCCGCATTCCACCACCAGTCAAACCCGCGGTTTTCCTTTATCGCATTAGTGAAACGATAATGGCAGAACCACATGCCCATTGCCCATCCCCAGTGTGCCCAGTCCGTTACGTTGTTGGTATCTCTGGCCTTGCGGTTCCAGGGGAAGAAGAAATACTCATGGAAGCAGTGAAATTCCTGCATGGGGTCTGCTGCCTGAAATTCAGGATGAGGGAAAAAATTAGCATAATTCCAAATCTCAATGTCCTTCAATTTTGGACCGACCCTTTTTGCCAGCTCCTTCATACATTCCGTTGAATCACCGCCAACCGAACCTGGCTGGATCCAGTTTCCGGGCTTGACCATATCCAGAATCTGCTGGGGTGTTCTCTTTTTGTCACGAATCTTTTGTTGAACCGGTGTTGTCATCTTGACTCCCTCCTTAAGGTAATTAAGTTTTGACATTCAGCCGAACTAATTCAGCCACTCTTAAGCGGTATACAGATTTACAATGTTACTTGTCTCCCATAAATCTGTCTAAGAAACCTCAACAGGTATAGCCTAATTTTGTAGCGGACAGAAGATATGCCGCCGGGTCTATTCTGGATTTGGCAAGGCTCATAAAACGTTTGTTCATAGCAGAAACGTCGAGGTGTAAGAGATTTGATAATAAGCAGAAACAGGATTTTCTATTTGTCACCAATATGAACCCTTTGAGATGTTTTCAGCTTCCCCTATATTGCCGACGCTAAGGCATATCTCATATCGTTGCTGACTTTGCAAGCATTAGTGATAAAGAACCTCAAAATACTGCAATACGAAAAGATTGCATCCAATTTTTTGCCCGTAAGCGCCCGTCTATGGGCGGGAGGCTTCATGTTTAGTCTTGTATGTAAAAAAAATGAGAAACACAATATTAAAAGGTTTATAAATAATATTTAGAAAAAACTAAGATTATACGAATAATTATGAATAGGATAGACCGATTAGCGCAAATGTTGTTACTCTGTTAGAGAGAAAGGGCCTCTGTCCATAAAAAACTTTTACCATGAAGAATAGCACCCAATTTTCTTTGTTGGCTTTAGAGATAATACCACTGACTTTCTTCATAAATTGACGAAGTTTCTTTCTTACGAAAACTGAACCAGCTCAATTAGGATACCTCGTTTTGATTTTTCCTCACGTAAAATTAATTTTATCTTAATATTATTTATAAACCTTTTAATATTGCTTTCCCTCTCTATTTCGTACGATAGATGCACTTATAAATTTTCAATAATTACTCCGAACTATAAGATAAGGAAGAAAACTAATAGAGCGTCTTTTTAAAAAAAGATGTCACTCTTTTCGGCACTTTTATCTCGTTGATCTGTAGAAGAAAAGAAACCATCACGACTTTAGTGAGGGCTCATTGCTTAATTAATTGAGTAACACTGACAGCGCGGTAGTCTAAGCGACCGATTTCGGCGGAGGCAGTTTATACATCTTTAACAGAGCTCCTCACTATTATCCATGTAGGGCAGGCGCTGAGAATAATGAAAAGGAGGTAGAGTCCAGTGAATGTGATTGATCAGGGAATTGGCAAAATCTTTACAGACCCCGATGCGGATAAGGCGCGTGCATTCTTCCGCACGAAAAGCCGCAAACTGGAGTCCAAGGTGATGTCTGTAAAAGAAGCCGTGGAGAAGTTTGTTCATGACGGCGATTATCTGACACTCGGCGGCTTCGGGGCAAACAGGGTGCCTATAGCGGTTGCACATGAAATCGTGAGGCAGGGAAGGAAGAATATGGGATTTGCAGGCCATACATCCACCCATGATTTTCAGATTCTGTGCGCTGGTGAGGTTTTCAACAAGTTAGACGTTGCCTATATTGTGGGTCTTGAGGCACGCGGCCTGTCCCCCAATGCGAGGCGCTACATGGAAAGCGGCAAGGTCGAGGTAAGTGAATGGACCAACTATTCGCTCTCTGTACGCTTCAAGGCCGCCGCCGCCGGTGTTTCCTTCTACCCATCGAGAAATATTATGGGAACGGACACATTCAAATACAGCGGCGCCAAAATCATCGAGTGCCCGTTCACAGGAACAAAGTATGCAGCCATGCCAGCCCTCTATCCGGATGTGTCGGCGATTCATGTCCATGAGTCAGATATCTACGGCAATTGCCGTGCGAGGGGCATCACCGTTTCCGATTTCGATGTGGCAAGGGCGTCCAAGCATCTGATTATCACCTGTGAAAGGCTGATTTCCAACGACGAGATACGTAGAGATCCGAGCTATACCGTAATTCCTTACTGGTGTGTTGATGCCGTATGTCAGGTCCCTTATGGCAGTTATCCCGGCAATATGTATGCGGAATATTTCTCCGACGAGGAACACATAAGAGAATGGATGAAGGTGGAAGAGGATCCGGTCGAGTTCAAGAAATTCCTCGAAAAGAATATTTACAGCTGCAAGGATCACTTTGAATATATCGAGAAGAACGGCGGAATACACAAATTGCTGAAACTCAGGGACAAAGAATTCATGTTTGTCAAAGCGAGAGATTAAGGAGGATATACGGTATGGCTGACTATAATACCATGGAACTGATGATATGCACCGCTTCAAGAGAGTTAGAAGACGGGGCTTCTATTGTAGTTGGAACTGGAGCTCCCAATGCGGCAGCGATGCTTGCGCAGAAAGCCCACTCACCCAATCTGGTAATCCTTTTTGAGGCCGGCGGGGCGGCACCCTTGATCCCTGAAATGCCCATATCCGTGGGAGATTCCAGAACGACCTGGAAGGCCTTGATGGCGAGCGGCATGTGTGAAATTATGGAAACGTGCTGTCGCGGAATGATCGATTACACCTTCCTCGGTGGTGCCCAGATCGATATGTACGGGAATCTGAATTCCACGAGAATCGGTACTGACCATCAGAAACCGAAGGTTCGATTCCCGGGGAGTGGCGGTGCCAATGACCTTGCCTCATTTTGTTGGAGAATGCTCGTCATGACACCCCAGGATAGCAAGAGATTTGCCGAGAAGTGTCAATTTATCACTACGCCAGGCTGGCTTACGGGCGGCGATTCACGGGCAAAATCAGGCCTTCCGCTGGGAACCGGTCCTTACAAGATCATTACCAATATGGCGGTGATGGATTTTGAACCGGAATCAAAGAGGATGAGGATCATAGCGGTCAATCCGGGTTATTCCGAAAAGGATGTTCAGGATAATTGCGGGTTTGAACTTCTGAAGGCGAAGAAGATCGTGGAGAACAAACCTCCGACGGCGAAGGAGCTATCAATCCTGAGGGATCAGATAGACCCGTATCGCTACGTTATCGGAAGGTAGTTTTATCTAGTATCATAGCTCTCAGGGTGGCATTCAATCCGGGGAGCGTCGAGGAGGATTATAATGACGGAAGAAAAGAAAGAAGGTTTGGCAGGGGACGACAACAACCTGAAACATTGGGAGGAACAGGACGCTATCCTCTTGACTCACCGTGAAGAGGCATACAATATCGGTGGTGAGGAGCAGCTCAAGCGCCTTGCCAAGCAGGGCAAGAAACCGATGCGCGAGCTAATTTCGATGTTGATCGATCCGGGTACGGAGTTATTTGAGCTTGGCCTCGATGCAGGCTACAACATCGGACAGATAAAACTCTACGGAGGAGAGATCTACGAATCAGAGAAAAGAGGGCACATCCCCGGCGGCGGGCTGGTAACCGGCATAGGTGTCATTCATGGAAAGGATTGTATGATCTTTGCCAATGAAAACCGCTATGCGGCGGGAACCTATTTTCCGATCACTCTGAAAAAGCATATGAGGGCCCAGGCAATTGCCGAACGCCTCCGATTACCCTGCGTATACATTGCCGACTCAGGTGGCATCAACCTTCCCCTGCAGTTGGGCTGTTTTGCTGACGACGGGCACTTTGGCAGTATGTTCTATAATATGTGCCGCATGTCCTCCATGGGAATCAAACAGTACACCCTCTCCACTGGCGGAAACACGGCGGGCGGCGCCTATATCGTTTATCTCGCTTCCGAATCAATCATGATAGAAAAGCTGGCCTTTGCCTTCCTGGCAGGTCCCCCTATGGTGAAGTCCGCCATCGGTGAGACCGTGTCCATGGAAGACCTGGGAGGCGCCTATGTTCACACCCAGCACTCCGGAGGTTGCGACCATTTCGTGACATCCCAGGAAGAGGGGATCCAGAAGTTGCGAGATATCGTTGAGTTTGAACCATCCCAAACGCTTTACTGCGACCGCAAACAAACCTTGGGACCAAGATATGACTACAAGGACATGATGCGCTCCACCCCGATGAATACCTATAATGCAATCAATATCAGGGACACCCTTAAGTGTCTTGCTGATGACAGCTATTTCCATGAATACAAACCGACTTATGGCCTCAACCGAGGTGAAAGTGTCGTTGCCGGTAAGATGTGGCTGAAAGGTATGCCCGTAGGCATCATTGCTTCCCACGGGACTGGCGTTATTTATATTGAAGCGGCAAGAAAGGCAACGGAATGGATGATCCGTTGCGGAAACTCGAAGCTGCCGGTTATCTTTCTCCAGGGATCTCCCGGCTACATGGTCGGCAAGGCCGAGGAATGGGGAGGCATCGGGAAATACGGATCCGACATGGTCCGTACGTGCAGTGTTCTGAACGTTCCGAAAATCCAGTACGTCATTGGTCCCGACCACGGAGCGGCCAACTATGGCATGTGCGGAAGAGCCTTCAGACCGGTGTTCTGCTTCACCAATATGAGAGGCCGCACAACCGTTATGTCCGGCCGGACAGCTGGATTCATCGTGGAGAGCGTCCGCAGAAAGAATATCGTCGACAAAGGACAAACGGTTAATGAGGAGGAAATGGCCAAGTTCCGACAGATGATGATAGACCGTTATGATGCCGAAGGGCATCCCTTCCTGACGGGGTCGCTCTTGTTCCATGACGGTGTCATCACTTACAGCGAAGCGCGGGAAAAGCTGGGCAGGTCATTGGAACTTTGCTATCGCGTACCTATAGACAAGTCAGACTGGGGTGATCTGAAGGTTTAATCCTGTTTGAAGAGTGAAAGAAGGAGGAGTATTCCTATGGCAGATATACTGTTAAAAGAAAGGACTGATGAGGGCATCCTTATTCTCACGCTGAATCGTCCTGAGGCTATGAACTGCTTTAACTTCGATCTTCTGGCTGTACTGGCCGACACCATACGGGAAGCCAATTTTGATATGAGTCTCCGCTGCATAATCATCACCGGCGCCAAAGCGGGTGACGATGCCAAAAAGTGGTCGTTCTCTACAGGCGCAGACCTGAAGGAAAGAAGGACAATGTCAGACGATCAGGTCCGCCGCTTCATCTTCACGATACGCAGCACTTTCACGGCGGTAGAGCAGGTCCGCGTTCCCGTGATCGCAGCCATCAACGGGTTTGCCTTTGGCGGTGGGACGGAGCTGGCACTGGCCTGTGATCTCAGGATTGCCTCTTCGAACGTGGTGATGGGACTTACGGAAACGAGTCTCGCGATTATCCCCGGCGCCGGTGGAACACAGAGACTGCCCAGAATTGTCGGTGTGGCAAAGGCGAAGGAGCTGATCTTCACGGCGAGAAGAATAGATGCCGAGACGGCTCTTAATATCGGTCTTGTCAGCAGGGTTGTGGAGCCCGACAAGCTGATAGAAGCCGCGCTCGAACTTGCAAGGGAGATCGCCAAGAACGGCCCCATTGGCGTAGCCCAGGCCAAGTTTGCCATTAACTACGGTTCTGAGGCGAGCCTCGGAGTGGCGCTGCCCCTTGAGTCCAAGGCTTATGAGGGCACTATCCCGACGAAGGATCGACTGGAAGCGCTGGCGGCCTTTGCAGAGAAACGTAAACCCGTATTCAAGGGAGAATAACGCTCTTTCACCCGGAGATGCGTTGAACTTAATAAATAATAAAATTGAGGAGGTCATTATTTTTCTATGACGGAATATGATTATTGGAAAATCTTTCCCAGAATGCCAAAGAAGGCAACCATCGGTGACATAACCGTGCGTGATGGTTTCCAGCATGAAGAAAAATTCATATCTACTAACGCCAAGATATTTTATGCCCAGGAGATGATCCTCGCTGGTGCGAAGGAGATCGAGGTAACCAATTTGGGTAACCCGGAAGGCATTCCCCAGTTCAAAGACGCTGAGCAGGTTCTTACCGCCCTCAGGAGTGATGCGTTCAAAAAACGGTGCGAAAGGGCAGGGGTTAAATACGATGAGCTTATGATGACCGCTGTGACCATCCGCGAACCCGCTGTCGATGCGGCGATTGAACTAAGGAAAAGAGGGATCGGCCCTGATCGTGTCCTGATGATGGTATCCACTGATCCGGAACACCATTTTGCCAACTCCGGCACGACGCTGACCCAGTACTGGAAAGAGGCGGAGCGCTGCATCAAGAAGGCCGCCGACCATGGCATGAAGATGTGCGGCACCGTGAGCACCATCTGGGGGAGCCCCATCACCGGCGCCACGGAGCTCAAGGATGCCGTGGAATTCACAAAGCGCTTCTTATCTATCGGCGCCCATGACATCGAGCACGCCGACCACGACGGCTCCGCTTCAGCGGCCCAGGTCTACCGCTATTTCTCCATGGTCATGGATGCTATGCCCAATCCAGAGGCCCATTTATGTCATCTCCATGAGACGAAACGCGTTGCCTCGGCATCGATCCTTGCGGCCCTTCATGCCGGCATATGCCGCTTTGAGGGAACCCTTGGAGGTCTGGGCGGACAGCCTGCCAATTTCCTCGATGACTGCCCAGTTCGGGGAACGGGCGAATACTATTACAAGGATCCGAGGTACGTGGGTCTCATCACCCTGGAGGATCTCATCGTGATGATTGACGAGTTGGGCATTGAGCATGGCTACAATGTCGACCGTGTCCTCTGGCTGGGAGGGAAGATGGAAAAGACCATCGGCCGCAGGCTCCGTTCCGAAGCCGTTTATAATGGCCGGACAATGAAAAAAGGTCATCCGGAATTCGCCCGTCCCGGTCTCGCCAAACTCATCCAGAAAGTTGGCGAAAAACCCGGACAGATGGTGCCTCCCGATTGGCCCCCCCAAGCTGTTCTGGGTGAAAAATGGGGACCCACGGCCTGGAAGAAGTAGAATCATGATGTCTGACGCAGGGGGAGAGGTTATTCTCCCCCTGTTTATTTTTGCATACCGAACAAGTCTATGCCAAGCCGCCTCCCACGAAAGATTGAAATCCACGAAGTCGTCCTTAGGGATGGCATCCAGAACGAGAAGAAGCTCGTATCCACCGATCAGAAAATAAAGCTCATCAACAGATTGACCGAATGCGGAGTACGGCGCATCGAGGTGTCATCCTTTGTCAATCCCCGTCTCGTTCCGCAGATGGCAGATGCAGAGAAACTCTGGAGCATGGTCAGGCGCAGGAAAGACGTCGTCTATGCGGCGCTGGTCTTAAACGAAAGAGGCCTGGAGCGCGCCATGAGATGCGGGGTGCCGCACGTAGGCATTTATGTGTCCGCAAGTGAAACGCACAGCAGGAAAAATAGCAATGTGTCCACTACTGAGGCGATGAGGGAAGCCAGGCTTCTCATAGAGAAGGCGCACGGTGCAGGTATGGAGGTAAGGGCGGGAGTGATGAACGCCTTCGGCTGTGCCTACGAGGGAAATGTTTCTCAAGCTAAAGTTATAAAGCTTGTGAAGGATTTTCTGAAAAAAGAACCGGACGAAATATGTCTTGCCGATACATCGGGCATGGCTAATCCGTCACAAGTTAGAAAGCTCGTGAAGCGTGTGCGTGAAATTGCAGGGGCGGCGCCGATTTCCCTTCATCTTCACAACACGCGCGGCCTGGGGCTCGCTAATGTCTGGGCGGCAATCAACGAGGGGGTCTCCATTTTCGATACGTCTCTCGGAGGGCTGGGGGGATGCCCTTTCATCATTGGCGCCAGAGGGAACATCGCCACGGAAGACACCGTCAATATGCTCCATGAGACGGGTGTGAAGACCGGCATAAACCTGGACATGCTCATCGAAGCGAGCTTGCAGTTTGAACGTTACATGGGGCAGAAATTTCCCGCCATGGTGTCCCACCTGACACCGCCACCTTTCCAACACCCGAAAGAAGGTTCCTAGGAAAAAGACATCCCCATTCCGGCTTGAATTATTTCTTTTGTCATTCCCGTGAAAACGGGAATCCATTAGTCTCCAATCTCTACAGACTCCCGCAGGACGCTGAATGACTTTTCCCCCTATTATGACACAGCTCCGTCGCGGGATTAACAAAATTATGTAACTCTTACAAAGGCGTCAAGAGTAGGTTCTTGGAAAAGACTGTCGTCATACTTTGAAATCCACTGCCAGAATGTTTTCACACATCCCCTTCACCTTCGCGAGGACGGGAAGATGGTCCGGATGCGGTTGATAACGCTTCAGCGCCTCCAAATCTTCAAAAGCGGAAACCAGAGCGAAATCGTATGATCTTTCGGAACGTACGATATCACGGCCGAATTGATACTCTTTGATTTCCGGAATTCTTCCTGGCAGCTTTGCCATGGCCTGCTCCAGATCCGCTATATCTTTTTCGGTAACACCTGCCTTGAATTTCATGAAGACGATATGCTTGATCATGCTGCTTCTCCTTTCTGCGCTGCCTGATAAAGGCAACTTCCCTAAATAAATTCTCTTACACAGCCTAGAATAATTAACCTCCAACCTTCTTAGAAAAGTTTACCACAATTAAACTTAGAGTACCATCCGGTTTTACTCCATGCTGAAGAAGATGCGTTTTTCAGAGCGCCCAGGTTTTGTTTATTAATGGTTGAAATATCTTATGGATGAGCTCGATTGAAAATCAACATGGCAGGCAGGAACGGACAAAATTTTTCTTTATCAGTTTTCCGGAATTAGCCGGTGGAAAAAATTTACAGGCTACACCTACTTATCCTCAATTAGGACTAGGGGATGTGATTAAAGATTACCAATTGAAAGAGTGTAACGTAGCAGCTAAGAGATGCGGCGGCACTGTACCGCATCCTTCTTGAACAACTTGTGCGGCGATGCTTCTCGCTCTTTAATGCCTGTTTCATGTCAATGACTGACTTCTACCCCACGACTTAATAGAGAACCATTATTTCTAGGCGGCCAATAAATGAGAGGTTCCACTTCATGGGCTAACCTGCCAACTGATTGTTGCATGCCGCTCTATTCCTTGCGCCTATTCTTTTTTCACACCCAATTTACTTTCGAGTAAGTTTATAGCATGCAAAATGTTATAAGCCTCATCATTTGTCTTTATGTCAAATGTAACGCCAACATTCTTTAGCAAGTTTTTCATCCTATCGGAAAGATAGCTAAGAGTGGTGGAAATGTAGACCGGGAAATACCAGAAGTAAGCGAACGCAAGCAGCAGGCTGATCGACCCTATAATAGCCATGTAGTTGATGAAGAGGGAGGAATCATGCACTGCTAACTGGCTTTTCCGCAGTACAGCCTGCATGTTTATATCATAGATGGCGTTGATAGATTTTTTAAGCCTTTCGCAGGCGGGTAGAAACTCATCAAAATAAACCGACCTTCCGCCCAATCCAGTTTTCATCTGAAGACAGAGTTTCACGTATGAATCGTAGTCCTGTTGAAGTGTTTCGACATATTCTTTCTCGTGTATCTCTGTTATATTATTGTTTTCCGCTTTTAAGTTAGTCTCAAATACATTTCTTCCTGATTCGAAAAGCCTCACGTAATAATCAGACATTGTTCCAGCTCTGCCCGTATTATACATGGTGCTGGTGATGGAAGTTTTCATGTCATCGAGACCAGAAAGCATATTCTTTGAATAGACGATGGAATAGTAGTTATCTCTTAGGATATTATCCGATTCCTGACCCAATTTCCCAATATAGTAGGAGCAAAAAGCTGCAAGAGTGAAAATAATCAGGAACAGAAATCCTAAACCCAATATGAGCTTTGTTTTTAGAGTCATATATCCTCCTTTATTAGCCAGGTGCAGGGTATGTTGGCAAATGTCGACATCCCTAAAGCATTTTGGCTCTTCTTAATAATTATAGCAGCCGTTCCCGCGGGCTATCAATGATTATTATATACTATTGCCTCATTTGACAAAATTGCAAAGATAGCGTTGTAGGAAGAAATATTGGAACACCTCCCTCAAGTCCTGACTCCTATCATGATGGTCCAATTTCTTTGTCGGTCGTGGCTCAGACACGAACTGGCAAGATGACTGTATCAACTCCCTCCCACTGCAGATGCCGCTGAATGGCAAAGGCCGTTTCATTATGAAGGAATCTCTGGAAAAAGCGGTCATATTGAAATATCAGTTTCCCCGTAAAAACCATTGACCGAGGGAATTCTTGAGCCAGGGATTTGCAGAGTTGCGTTGCATTATCTACGACATCCGTTCCCACGCCCATTCTGTAATCTGCAGAAAATCCAAAGGAACGGACAAGATGGACGTATTTTTTGAGGTCATTCGCTAAAGAAGTTTTCAAGGCTTCCATCTCGGCAATGCCCTTAAAAGAACCAGAGTCTATCTCTGCTACAGACACAAAAATGAAGTTCTTATATAGCTTTGGAAACTTACGGATAATGGAAAGCCATACATGAATACCAAATCCACTGTAACCACGTACAAGCAGAATGGCAGTCATTTCCTTTGGATCAACTGGATCATTATTAAAATTGCTCCCGGGCGGAATTCCGGTAAGTACTTCTTCGAGTTTCCAAGCCGCCTTGTGCACTCTCCTATAATGGTTATGGATCCAATAGCACAACACTATAACCACTGAAGTTATAAGAAGAGTCATCCATCCACCCTCCCCAAACTTCTCGAACACAGTGATGAAAAGAATCGTGAGGCAAAGGATCAGACCTACAATATGAACGGTAATATGCCTTTTCCATTCTTCATAGCCATTCCTGCTTCGGACATAGAAAAGGATCATGCCAAGCTGTGAAAGGGAGAATGTAAGGAAGACATTAATGGAATACATGATGACGAGGGCAGAAATGGAACCGTTAGTATAAAGCAACAGCAATAGTGAAGCGACGCCCATTAATAACACACCGTTTTGCATTGTGAGGCGTTCCGAGAGCATCGCAAAACGGCGGGGCAACCAAAAATCAGTCGCCATATTCGCCATTACCCTCGGGCCATCCACAAAACCTGCCTGAGCACCCACTATAAGGAGAGCACCTTCGGAAAGAATTGTAATGAGCGCAATCCAAGCACCCAATGGCCAGCTGCCAAAAATGTCATCCGCAAGGATGGCATTCATTGTTCTTCCTTCTATGGGCTTGATTTGATGAAGTGCATAGCAAATGAGAAGACCACCTGCCGTAAATGCAAGAGATATAGCCATATAGGCCATAGTCCTTTTCCCCGTCTGAACCCTTGGCTCCCGCATGATCTGCATACCGTTTGATACTGCTTCGAGACCTGTATAGGTTCCTCCTCCCAAGGAGAAAGCACGGAGAAAGATTGCGAGCATACCGATATAGCCGATGGTCGATACATCTTCCCTGATACTTCCTTTGAATTCACCGACCAGAGATCCGAACTGATTTGAGTGTTCGAACACGCCATAGCAAATGAGCACGACATGGGTAACAACAAAGATAATAAAAATGGGGGCCAGGGTTATTACGGATTCTTTCACCCCCCTCAGGTTCATTACTACCAACATGAGTATTAAGAACACTACGAAAATCAATTTGTATTTAAGGTATGCCACTGGCAGAAAGCTGAAGAGGGCGTCACCACAGGAAACAAGGGATACGGTAATTGTCAACATATAATCGACGAGCAAGGCGCTCCCCGATACAACCCCTGCACCATCGCTAATGGTGTGAGTGGCGACAATATATCCGCCGCCTCCATGAGGAAAATGCTCAATGATTCGGGAGTAAGCATAGGCGATGACAAATACCGTGAAAGCAGTCGCGAGTCCTAAAAAAAGGGAGATATAGGTGTGGGTGCCTAATGCCTTGAAAGCTTCTTCAGGACCATAGGAAGAAGAAGAGAGGCCGTCAGCCCCGAGGCCGATCCATGCGAGTATTGGGATGAGGGATAATTTGTGAAATACGGATGGCTCGTTGATGTCATGGGCCGATCCGAATATTTTATGGCGTATCCTATCTAACAGTGTTGGTTTATTCTCTGAATCAAGAGATTCCATGAATTATATTCCAACAATGGATTAATCCTTAAGGCGTGTAAGCCTATTACACCCAACTCATAGCGATTACAAGTCGAAATATTGGATAAATAGATGCAAACGGAAAAACAACAGTACAGGAAGATATGCTTTACCTGTAACTGCCTGTCGGGCTACGTTCGATTCAGGATATGCGAAGATCCGTCCGGCGCTTTTTCCAGTTAGCCTGTTTAATAATGCTTATGTCTTCCGGCTGATCCTGCAGGGCAGAGCCTTGAGATTGGGTGTGCCGTACTCCCTGCTGAGTTTGCCTGTTGAGGTAAGCATGTTGAAATTGGATTTTTCCCAGTCGTACTGGGTTTCCGGCCTCCCTTCCGGGAACCACCATCCATGGGCAGCGCAGAGCACGCGGGGATCGATGCCGTCTGTCAGGTGAGCCACCTGGGTGATCCGGCCGTATTTCGTTTCGATAACAACATCATCACCTTCATTGATGCCGTATTTCTGCGCCGTAGCCGGGTGGATCTCCAGCCGCGGATGGGGTCTCAGTTTCTTGAGCTTTTCCAGCCACCGATAAGATGAATGTAGGTAGTGGCGGCTCTTCGCGCCGGTGAGGAGCAGGGGATAATCGGGGTCGTCGTCTTCCGGGAGACCCTTGTATTGCGGCAGGGGAGGCAGCTTAAACTTATCCGCTGTGCTGAGGGCGAGCTCGACCTTTCCAGTTGGGGTCCTGAACCCTTTTTTTTCGTAGGATTTGAAACGGTCCGGCCCTTTCAGGTATCCCTTCTCCACAAACTCGGCATACGTAAGGCCTGCCGGTTTGACGACGTCTTCGAGGAACATGCGGTAATCATCGTGCCAGAGCTCCGGCGGACTTATGCGTTTGCCCAGCTCGTTCATAATCTTCATGTCCGGCCAGCACTCCTCCGGCGGCTCCACGACCTTGGGCCTTGCCAGGATGTAGCCGTGACCGATTCCCATGTGGCCGATGTCGTCAAATTCAAACTGCGTAGCCGCGGGAAGAACAATATCCGCCAGGGCAGCAGTCGGGGTCATGAAGATGTCCGCTACGGCGAGGAAGTCCAGTTTCATGAGGGCTTCATAAGTCTGACGGCTGTCCGCGTAAGTCAACAGGGGATTGCAGCACATGGCGTAAAACCCCTTCACCGGGTAGGGAATTCCTTCCAGAACGGCCTTCCTAAAATATGCGGGCGCAATTGTCATCAGGCGCGGGATGACACGATGGTGGGCGCTGATCATGTTCTTGTGCTTGTCAGGTATGAGGTCGGCCCGGACAAAGGGACCCAGCCCCACGATCTGCGGGTCTTTTGCCTCCACATTGCCGCCGGGCACATCGAGATTGCCCGTGATGGCCATGAGGCAGATAAGGGCTCTTGTAGTATCGAAGGTGAAAATGTTGTGCTCTATGGGATTCCCCCACTGGATGACTGCCGGCTTTGCCTTGGCATAGTAGCGGGCGGCGTCTCTTATGAGTTCGGGCGCAACCCAGGTGATTTCGGAGACCTTCTCTGGCGTGAATTCTTTTACATGTTCGGCCAGATCGGGAAAACCCACAGTCCATTTTTCCACAAATTCTTTATCGTACAGACCCTCGGAAATAATGACATCCAGGAACCCCAGGGCCAGGGCATTGTCTGTGCCGGGCCGGATCTGTAGCCACATCCTGGCCTTCTTGACTGTGTCGATCCGGCGGGGATCGATTATAATCACCTCCATCCCGTTTTTCACCTGTTCGAGGAAGAGGCTGTTGATCTCACCTTCTTCATTCGTGGAGGTAATGTTGCTTCCCCACAGGACGGCGAGTTTACTCGGGTGGTGAAAATCTGCGACAGGGTAAAAGCCGCATGTGTGGATGCCCGTAATTTCACGGGGGGCGTGGCAGACATCCTGAGAAGCGATCACATTCGGTGATCCGAAAAGATTGGCCAGACGAATGAGGACAAAATGCTCCAGGCCTTTGGGCATGCCGACGCCAAAGGCCACCGCCTTTGCGCCGTATTTTTCCTTGATCTCAAGGAGATTCTCGGCGACCTCCTGTAAGGCCTCTTCCCAGGATATGCGCTGCCATTTGCCTTCACCGCGCTTTCCCGCTCTCTTGAGGGGATGCCTGAGGCGGTCCGGGTGTGTCAGTCGATCCGGCGATGCTACGCCCTTCGGGCAGATATAACCCTTACTCAGGTAGCCCTCCGGGTCCCCCTTCACCGTGACAATCTTATTATCTTTCACGCCGACCAGTAGGGCACAGCCCCCGTGGTCCATCCTGGCGCAATGTGTCCTGACCCAGCGAATGTCATCTTCCATACGGTTATAAACCTCTTTGAGTTGCCTTCTTCTTTGAATCTTGCCATCGGAGAAATTCAGGTCGAAAATTCATCAAGGAAAGGATACTATGAGACAGATTGTCAATTTTACCATTTCCCTTAAAAACCTAATCGATATACACCGCTAGCGTATCGTATGCAAGCTAAACCTCACAATAAAACGCTATCTCCAGATTGCAATTTCATCACTAATTTTAAATTAAATAATTATTAATATTATTTATCAATCTTTTAATATTGTCTTGGTAATTTAGTGCGAATAGAATTGACACACTTTTTAATTTAATTGACAAACTTAGAATTGCTGAGTGGAGGTACTTCAACATGTTGGGAATTGAATATATATACTGCCCCAACAGAGGCTGCAAAGATTACGGCCTGAGGGGCAACGGTAATATTGGTGTACGTGGCAACTACGGTAAAAATAAGAACAGAAAACTATTATATTGCAGAACCTGCGGAAAACGTTTTGCCGCATCGACGTCAACGGCTTTTTACAGGATGCATTTGTCCGAAGATATTATCAGACAGATCCTGCACCATGCGGCAGAAGGGGACGGAGTTCAATCGACCGCGCGATCATTGAAGATCGATAAAGGTATTGTACAGCGCGTAATCCTTCGTGCGGGCGAACATTGTGAGTCCGTATTGTCAAATCTTTTGCACTCACTGAAAATGACAGATGCCCAGTTTGATGAGTTATGGACATTTGTAAAGAAGAAAAGAATCCTGGAAAACAAGAGTTGGAGGGATGACCTGGAGGAGGTTAGCCATACCCCTGTCCTGCTCCATTCTGGAGATTAAGAAAATATTTCACAAATAATATTTTCTTTGTTGCTTAGTATTTTTGGCGCCCCGCGGGTTATTGCCGCTTTTTCCATGCCCGGAAATTAATAATCGAGGCGGCGAGAAAAACAGAAAATCTCTTTCATCCCTCGACTGACATTGTTTACTCGTATCCGTTTTATTCCGTACTCACTTGTCATTGACAAGCCAGTTCCTTTTCACATATATTCCTGTCAGACAAGGGGAGACTCCTATCAGACTATTATGGGAAATGATCTCAGTCAATACATCCGGCCCACGTACTATATTGACAGTGACGCATCGGAGGTCATAGCCTTTGCCAGGGATGCTGTGGTCGGCAGAAGCACCTCTCTCGAGAAAGGCATCGCTCTGTTTTATGCCGTTCGGGACAAAATCAGGTATGACCCATACCGGATCGATTTGGAAAAAAGAGAGTCTTTTAAGGCGAGCGCCATCATCGGGAGAGGCTACGGTTATTGCGTAGCCAAGGCAATTGTGCTTGCCGCTGTGGCGCGTGCCTCCGGCATTCCCGGCCGCCTCGGCTTCGCCGATGTACGCAACCACCTCTCAACGGAAAGGCTCCGGCAGTTGATGAAGACGGACACCTTTATCTTCCACGGTTATACGGAACTCTTCCTCGAAGACCGATGGGTCAAGGCCACACCAACCTTCAACCTATCCCTGTGTGAAAAGTTCGGTGTAAGTCCCCTCAATTTCGACGGCAGAAATGACAGCCTCTTTCATCCATATGACAGGGAGGGAAAGAAGCATATGGAGTACGTCATGGATCACGGTCATTTTGCCGACGTTCCCTATGAAAAGATAGTCGCTTACTTCCGGGAATACTACCCTGCATATTTTCAACACCACGAGAATGTGAGAGCTCATGATTTCGAAAAAGAAGCGAGAGCAGAAAAGAAATAAATTTCGGGACAAGCTGATGAAATGCCCTCCCGTTTCATCTTGTCCATTTTTATCGCATGTGTTAGCTTGATGTTCCATGATTGTCATAACAGACACAAACGTTGCCTGCACTCGTTGCGGAAAAATCCCTGCCATCATTTTCTGTGATGGCTGCCAAATTCCTCTCTGCGAAGATTGCCGTAAATTTGACCTTTGGGGTTATGGCTGCGGCCACGTGGATACAAAAGTATTCTGCCATACCTGCTTTGACGACATCAAGGTAAACCCTTACGGCGGCAAGCTTAACGATGAACAGTAATGAAAAACTTAAGGATGAGATCATGAGCGACGAAATCAAAAAAAGAACCCAGGAAACAGCGAATACCCTCTTCGGCAAAGGGATTAAGATGGATCCGCCTTATCTGATGTGGCGGGAGTTTGATAAGGATCTTGCCAACGATTTTTCCCGTTTCATAACGGGCAACCTTTATTCCCGGACTGTTTTGACCCTCCCCGAAAGGCAGATGGCGGCTTGCGCCATGCTCGCGGCTCTAAGGGCGACGGGTGAACTCAAGCTTCATGTGAATGCGGCTTTAAACGTGGGCTGTGACCCAAAGAAACTTGCTGAGATTTTTTTCCAGGTTGCGACCTACGCAGGCATGCCCGCCGTCAATGAGGCTCTTGAAGTTTATCGCGATGTGCTCAAAGAGCGGGGCGAATGGCCGATTAAATGAGCGCCCGTTGCCCATTTCAAAGAACAGGGATATACACATGGCCGAAAATGCGATCGGGAAATTACTGAACCCTTCCCAGCTTTTTCGCAATTGCAATTATCAAATATCGTCTTGAATCGTTGTGCATCCTGAGTAAACCATATCTGTATTGAGGACATATTGATCAATATGATCTTTGCCCTGCCGGCCGTTGAAGCGAATGAGCTTCACCTGATCTGCATTGACATGACTAAAAAATGGCAGAACTCTTACGTAAAATGTGGTACAGAACACCGGGACATAGAGACTGCTAAGATGACAAAGACACACGGATGAAACATGTATCCCCAATCCCTGGATAAGAGCCTGTTTATTCTGGGTCATCCCTACTTTCACATCTATATTATCAGTTAGTATCGGCTTATAAAAGCGTAACAAGAAAGAGTCGATTGATGGTTCGTTTTTTAGATTCATGTTGCAGATATGAATTCCCTTTCCCGTGAATGGGTTTCACATTTCAACAGATGATTTTTTGAAGGAGGAGCGCCATGGAATTCAGGACCATAAAGGCCGATGTGCAGGGCAGAATCGGTATGATCTATTTGAATCGCCCCGAGAGACGGAACGCAATCTCTATTGAGATGCGTCGTGAGATATCAGCATGCCTGAAAGATTGGCGGGAATCCGAAACGGTGGGCGCCGTAATCTTGACTGGCAACGGCGAGGCATTCAGCGCCGGTTTTGATCTGGGCGAATTCAAACAACCGACCCTGTATAATGACATTTACGAAACGTCGGCAAGATATCACAGAGATATCTGGTATTTTCCCAAGCCTACGATCGCCGCGGTGAACGGACCGGCTCTGGCGGGCGGGTTTGATCTTGCAAAACTTTGCGACATCAGGATATGTTCAAAAACAGCCCTCTTCGGTCATCCGGAGATCAAATTCGGAATTCCCCCACTTTTAACCCCTCTTCGCTGGATTATCGGTGAAGGACTGGCCCGCGACCTTTGTCTCACGGGCAGAAGGATAGACGCCGCAGAAGCCCATCGCGTAGGTCTGGTCAGCGAGGTTATCGACGGCAATAAATTGCTGGAGAGAGCAAGGGAGATGGCCGCTGCCATTCTGGAGGCTCCCATGTCGGCCCTTCGCTATATCAAGACATACATGCTGGACCACGCGAATCGCGGCTTCGAGGATGCTTTCTGTGTCGAACATGACAAGGCCTTTCAGGAATTCCTCCTGAAGAAGGCGTCTGAAGCATTTCGGGAAAAGTAAAAAAGTTTATTGCAGTCGCAAAGCTATAAGATGAATAAGTCAACCATCATCAATCAAGGAGGAAGACATGGATTTGGGATTAAAGAATAAAGTGGCCCTGGTGGCCGGAGGAAGCACGGGGCTGGGACTGGCTGTAGCAAAGAGGTTGTCAAGAGAAGGCGCACGCGTTGCCATATGCGCCCTAGATGACCCCTATCTCTCGCAGGCTAAGGAGGAGATTATAAAAGAAACGGGGGGACAGGTAATTGCCATTGCTGCCGACGTGAGCGATGTCGAACAGGCAAAGAAGTTTGTCCGCAGCTCCATGGATCATTACGGGACGCTGGATATTTTAGTAAACAATGCCGGGGGCCCGCCATCGAAAGAGTTTTTCGATATTGATGACAAACTCTGGGAATTTGGTTTCCGCCTCAACCTCCTGTCTACGATTGTCATGACCCGTGAGGCTGTTCCGGTTATGAAAGCCAAGCGCTGGGGGCGTATCGTCAATATGACTTCCATCTCCGTCAAACAGCCAATCGACGGCCTCATCCTGTCCAATACAATTCGTGCGGGCGTCATCGGTTTTGCCAAGAGTCTGTCGAACGAGCTGGCGCAGTTCAACATCACCGTGAACAACGTGTGTCCCGGCTATACTATGACGGCGCGGGTTCGCAATGTCTCCGAGGCAATCGCTGCAAGGGAGGGCACTACACCGGAAGCAATTGTCAAGAGATGGGAGTCTGAAATTCCTATGGGGCGTCTGGGCAAGCCGGAAGAATTTGCCGGCCTGGTCGCATTTCTTGCCTCAGAGATCGCCGGCTATATCACCGGCGCTGCCATTCAGATCGATGGCGGCTGGTATAAGGGAGTCATGTAGGCGCCGGAAAGACACCTGTTACTTGAATTTATGGGGACTGATCTTCTTTTCCATGTTGTCGAGAAAAGTCGACCAAGCATGGGTCCGGAAGGCGGTAGCTAATTTTCTCGGCTTTTTTACCCCGCATGACGGGCACTCCAGGACATCATATTTTTCGTCGACCTTCATCAACCGCTCGTAGACGGCCTTGCATTGACAGCACTCAAATTCATAAATGGGCATTTGGAAATTCCTTGACGCGGCAACGAATGATATCAGGCCTGGCATCCACTGTGCCAATACCTCATATCCCGTCACTCTAATCAGTTCATTAAGTTTAATCTCATTTGATGGAGACTCAGCGTTTCGCCAAAGAAATATAAAAGAAAGACGATTGTAAGTCAAGAGACAACAATATCTTCAACGCTGTTGATATGCAGGGTTTTATATGTTAGTAGTTTCATTCTCGATAATTACGGATTTACAGGTCAGGATATGAACTATGGATGCAAAACCATCTTTCCTTCCTTTTGAGATTCCCGAGCTCAAATCCCGGAATATGAGGATAGGCCAAGAAGGTCTCTTGCGCCGCTCCTTCCCCGTAGTTCCCGATGAATTTTTTAGAATCTATCAGAATGACGACCTCCATTTGGAAGTCGAATTCCGGCAGGAAGATACCCGTGGCAAAGTTTTTCTATATACGAATATCGACTGCCCGGAGGATGAATGGCGGGAGCTTGAATTTAAGCAGGAAAAGGCCAATATTTATAGCCTGTCATATAAAGTAAGACTCTGCGGCAGCTACAAATTCAAATTAAAATATTCTCTTGATGACGGCAAGACCTGGTACTGGGACAGGGTTCCTTTCAGCCACGTGATCGTGGATCCGGAGGCTTTGAAGGATATAAGGATGTACACCATGATAATGCCGGTCTCAGGCACCATCAGCGACTGGATTGAGCTTCTGCCCCACATCGCAGGGCTTGGTTTTAATGCCGTTCATCTCCTGCCGATTACCAGCCTTGATATTTCTGAAAGCCCCTATTCAGCTCACGATCTCTTTTCCATTGACAATGCCTATAGTGGAAAAGAGAACGGGTGTGGGTTTGCGGACTTTGAAAAATTTGTTGAAAAAGCGAAAGAACTGGGAATCCGACTTTGTTTTGACATCGTTTTTAATCACATAGGGGTCAGGAGCAAGATGGTGCAGATGTGTCCGGAGTGGATAATTCCTGACAAGAGCGAGAAAGACGGACTGAAGCGTGCAGGCTGCTGGCATATGAACTCCTGGCTGAAATGGGGGGACCTGGTAAAAATATATTATGATCATCCCCATCCTGACATCCGCAGCGACATATGGGATTATATGAAAAAATATTCCATGTTCTGGTCCCATTTCGCCCAGCTTACGGGCGGCATGATCCGCCTCGATAACCTGCATTCAAGCCACGAAGGGTTTGTTGCGAGCCTCCTTGAAGAGTTGCTCAGCGCCTATCCAAGCCTCGTTATTATGGCCGAGTACTTTACAGATTCCAATACTGTCATGAAAAAGGCTGCTGAAGGGCAGATAAATCTTTTTCTTGCCAACCAGTGGGAATACCCTTATGCGTATAGTCTTCGTAATTATCTGAATTACATTCATTATATAGGGCGGAAGGTGCGTTTTTACATACCCATCACCACGCATGATACAGGCGCGCCAGCCCAGCTTTTTGGCAAGGCCGAGGCCGCCGTGCCGCGTTACGCGATTACGTCTCTCATGGGTACGGGGCAGACCGGCATCGTCCAGGGAGTTGAACATGGGTATCCTGAAAAAATAGATTTTATCGGCAGGAAAGAAAAGTATGAGTTCAAGGAGAATTCTTATATTGCAGACGCAATAAGAAACATTAACCGTGTGCTTACAGAATCATCCGTGTTTCATCAGGACGGGAATTTGGAATTTATCGACAATGGCCACGGCGCGGTGCTGGGCGCCTTACGTCGCCTGGATAAAGAAATGGACAACGGCTATCTGATATTTGCAAATCTCGATGTTAATAATGGCTATCATTTACAGGTTGACCTTTCGTCATTTCTAAAGAATACAAAACGGATACAAATGGAGGACAGAATTAGCGAAGACCGGTATGAATCGCAGGTTAGTGACATTGAGATTAGTATTGAACCCTGCGGTGTCAGGATATTCAGGATCGGTGATTGACAGAATAAAAAGCTAAAGAATCATTTTGAAACCGCAAATTAGACACCTGCCGGCATCCTCGATTCCCTGATGATAGAAAGGCAATGAAAGGTTCATCACAGAATGAACAGATAAGTACGAAACCGTTTAGCGCAGTGAGGCATGACCATGACGGAAGAAGAATGACAAAGAAGAATGCTGAAGATGCATGACAAATACTTTAACATCCATGAAAGGAGTTAACATGAATTTTGAAAAGTTTTTTAGAGTAGCGGTTCTTTTTTTGTTTGCCATGGCTATTTTTATTTATGGCATGGCGAACAGATACCAATTCTTTCATATTAGCAATAGTCTTACCGGGCTTGCCTGTGACCATTATACAGCGAAGTGCGAATGGCTGTCCCCGGATGAGATGGGGGTAGAAAAGGTAATGAAGTATTCGGACAAACAGCGAGAGGCCATGGAAAAACGGGCAGTCCCGCAAGCGCCGGCGCCGAAGCCGTAGAATCCACGGCAATAACGACGGCGGAAAAGTTTCCAGAGTGAAGAAAAATACTGGGACGACCGACCATCATCAAAGGAGACACTCCCATGAAACGTTTCGTTGACCTCAGTATCAGTATCGAATCCAGTCTGCCTTCGGATCCGCCCATGATGATTCCGAAGATCGACTACATCGATCACGGCATGGGCGCCAACCAGATGCTCGACTTCTTCCCTGGCATCCGAAAAGACCAGCTCCCCGGCGGTTTGGGCTGGGCCTTGGAGTTCATCACTCTTACGACGCACAGCGGGACTCATTTGGACGCCCCCTATCACTACCACCCCACAATGGATAGGGGAAAGGCATCAATGACTATTGACGAGGTGCCTCTGGAGTGGTGCTTCAGCGACGGCGTTCTCCTCGACTTCCGCCGCAAGGGTGACGGTGAGAGGATCACTGTGGCGGATGTCAAAAAGGAACTGGAGCGAATCCGGTATGAGATTAAGCCTCTCGACATCGTCCTCATCTGGACAGGCGCAGAGGCGGCCTGGGGAAGGCCGGAGTACCTTACCAGAGGAGCAGGCATGGACCGTGAAAGCACCTTGTTTATCATCGAGAAAGGCGTGCGTGTTGTGGGGATAGATGCCTGGAGCTGGGATCGTCCTCTGCCTTATCTGGCGAAGGAGTTCAAAGAGACGGGGAATCCCAAGGTTGTCTGGGAAGCCCACTTCGCCGGCATCGATATGGGATATTGCCACATGGAGAAGATGGCCAACTTCAGCGCCATAGGCCGACCTAAAGACTTCAGCGTCTGCTGTTTTCCCGTAAAGATAAAACGGACCTCGGCGGGATGGTGCCGCCCTGTCGCCATTATTGAAGCTTAGCAGGATAAATTTTTGCTCCGGAACCTCAGACTTAAACATGGAACATAATGTTCATGCAGTCCAAGTGCTGAACACGAGACAGATGCCGTCATTATGATGGCGAGCGGATTATAAGAAAGAACATGAAACCATCAATCGAGACAATATCAATTATCGGGGCAGGGGCATTGGGAGCCGCCTACGGCGGTCTCCTTCATGATATGGATGTGCGCTCAGTCTCATATGTTGCCGGAGGGAATCGTTTTGAGCGGCTCCGCAAAGAGGGTCTGATCGTCAATGGCAAGCGCTACTTCATTCCTGTTGTCCCGCCGGAAGATCTGTCAGCTCCTGCCGATCTCATCATCGTCGCTGTAAAATACCATCATCTGGATTATGCCATACGGGACATGAGAAACAGGGTGGGGACGGAAACCGCCATCATATCTGTCATGAACGGCATAGAGAGCGAGGAACGTATTGGCTCCGTCTATGGTATGGAAAAGGTTCTGTATGCCGTGTCCGTGGGCATTGATGCTCTCAGGGAAGGAAACCGTGTGAATTACAGCAACCAGGGGAAAATATTCTTCGGAGAGACAATAAGCACAATTTCTACAGACCGGATTAAGCGTATTCAGGCTCTCTTCGACAAGGCGGGGATCATCTATGAGACGCCTCCTGACATGATGCGCGTCATGTGGTGGAAGTTCATGATCAATGTGGGGATTAATCAGGCATCAGCCGTACTCCGCGCACCCTTCTTGGTATTTCAAACCTCCGAGGAGGCCAGAAACCTGATGGAATCCGCCATGCGGGAGGTCATAAGGCTTTCTGAAAAGGCAGGAGCAAATCTCACTCATGAGGATATCGAGAGGTTTAATGAAATTCTCCTGGATTTGAACCCGCAGGGGAAGACTTCCATGCTTCAGGATGTTGATGCCCGCAGGAAAACAGAGGTGGAGATGTTTGCCGGCAAGGTCATCGCCCTGGGGAGACAATACAATGTTCCCACACCCGTAAATCAGAGACTATTTGATTTGATCAAAGAGATTGAGGCGAAATACGATTCAGCTAACGTGACCTAAGCAATTGGCCCAGGTGATATTTCAAAGTTCCTCCACAACGCTACTTCCTTGTTGCTTTTTCTATTTTACCATTTTATGTTACATTACAATTGGAAATAAATAGAAACGGCTCCCATAGGAAATCTCAAAGTGGCAGAATTCTAACTTAACATTTGTTACAAGTTCTGGGGGGCAGGTCAATTCTCTGATTATGTCACGAGGACTTATGAGAGATAAATTTCAATTACTGTTTATACTCTTGACGATTATCATCTTCTCATTTCCATCCATCTCTTTTTCAAAATCGAAAACAGTTGTAGGTGAACATTGTGACATCTATCTGGGGGATATGAAGAATAAGAGAGAATTGGAAGAAATTAGAAAATCTGTAAGGGAGTATTCAATAAAAGATGGTCTTGAAAAATTAGATGGAAAGGATAAGGGCAGTTATATTTATCTCGTGTGTGTTCGTCATATTATTAGTCAATACTTGGGAAAAGTTGTGGTTGTTAGTCATACAGAAGAGGGAAGAAAGATATGTGAAAAAGTAAAAATAACTTTAGACCCAGAAGTAATAATTGAATATCTTAGTCAAGAGAAATGTATATATTATATAGATATACAATAGAGTTTGTAGGAGAGTGCGAAGGGCCTCTTCTCGCCAGGCCTGAGTCAGTATATTCTTGCATATAATAAAAATGGTTCACATCGCTCCTGCCATTCTTATCATACTTATAGACATGTGTTACATATTGGTGTGGGGGGCAGAATTTTTGTTTATGCTTTTGTATATTGGAACTGACTCATCTTGCCAAACCCGTGTTGTCGATACACAGCAATAGTCTCAGGGCCACCATCTTGCTACGATTGTACTATCAACTTGTGGGAGTTCCGGCCAAAAAGTATCAAGCACCCAACGCGATCGCTTGCCCTTTTATTTCCTGAACAAGAGTCTTCAATTAGGGCTATTCGATTGGCGGCTCTTCGCCATATATCGTCTTGAGCAGGGCGACGATCTTCTTGTCGCGCCACTGGGCGACGTCGGTCAGCTTCTTACCGGACATTACTTCATCCATACCTTGCACAAGTTTATTTTTGGCATCATCGGAAATCTCATTCCAGGTCGCCATATCTTTCCAGATGTCTCCGAAGGCCTTCCCGATATGCTTGATGAAATAGTCGTAGCCCCCGTCGCCACCGCCTAAATGATAAATGAGGTGTTGGCCCATGAATGCCCATCGTATGCCGGGACCGGCGAAAAGCGCTCGGTCGACATCCTGGACACTAGCGACGCCCTTCAACACAAGATCGACAGCTTCTCTCCACAGGGCGGCAGCGAGGCGATTGGCGATGAACCCAGTTGTTTCCTTTTTCAGGACGACAGGCATTTTTCCGAGACTGTTAAAAAACGTCCTCACGTCTTCAACGGTCTGAGAGGTCGTCTGATTTCCGGGCACAATTTCAACCAGCGGCACCAGGTGCGGCGGATTGAAGGGATGAGCAACAACACAGCGCCCGGGTCTCTTTACGGATTTCTGCACTTGCGTCATTGGGAGAGACGAGGAACTGCTGGCCAGGATCGTGTCGGGCTTCGCAATGGCATCCATCTCGGAAAATAGTGGTATCTTGATTTCGAGATTTTCTGACGCGGATTCCTGAACATAATCCGCATCGGAAACAGCCTGCTCCAGCGAGCTGGCGGAGCTGATATTCCCCTTCATTTTATTGGCCCGCGACTTTTCGATAAGACCATATTGAGCAAGCCCGTCCAGGTAGCTCATTGCCCTCTGCAGGCCGCTCTCCTGCGCCGCGCTGATTTTATCAAACATCTTCACTTTGAAATCCTTGCTCGCATAGTAAGCCACCCAACTCGCCCCGATCAATCCCGTTCCGACGACGCCGACATTCTTTACTTTCAACATTTCGCCTACCTCATTTTTCAATTAAATTTGAATTTCACTTTTTCCATGATCTTCTACCTCCTATGAAAAGATCTCTTCAAGAAAAAGCTCTTGTTTTATTGGGGCTCGGAATGGGTTCTAAGCCACCCAACTTTATCCACAAACTATTTGTAGTAACCCCAGGGACCTTATTTCCCAAGATAGATGCCCCTGGGGTCAATTAGGCAAGACAATACTTAGGCCTTGGGCTTGAGAAAATCCTTCCGGAGAAATTCGGGATTCGGATAGGTATAAAATCCTTTCCCGCTTTTTACGCCCAGGTTTCCCGCCTTCACCATTTTGAGCAACGCCTCCGGAGGTTTGTCCTTAGGATCCTTTGACTCATTGTAATACACCATCTCGATATCATAGATCACATCGAGCCCGACCTTATCCATGAGTCCAAAAGGACCCTCTTTCATGCGCGTGAACACCATCCACCCGCGATCGGAATCGCGAAAATCCACGAAGCCGTTACCCCACATGTAAAGAACTTCACGCTTGATGGCACGCCACACGCGGTTGAAACAGAACCCGAGGATTTCCTTGTTCACCGTCAGCGGAATGCAGCCAATGGACATGATCCATTCTCTTCCCTTTTTCATCACTGCGGGCAATGTCTTCGTCCCACCCATGATATCCACCATATTGGTACCCTGAAGGGGGAAGTAGAAATGGACGTTCAGGCAGCGTTCTGGTCTGCCGCTGCTCTTTTCCATCTTCGATATGGGGATGGAGGAACTGTTCGTGGCCAGAATAGCGCCTTTGGGTGTAAGACGCCCCAATTCCTTAAACACTTTGTTTTTTAGTTCCACATTTTCCGGTGCAGCCTCAATCACGAAATCGGCATCCTTTACGGCTTCCTTAAGGTCCGTGACCTGCACAACGGCTTTCCTTATCTTCTCCCATCTCTCCCAGGGAATAAACGGCGTAATCTTCTTCCCCTTGAGCTCCGCCTTGCGGTTGTTGAAAGCAAGATCAAATGCCCCTTCCCGGGGATCATAGACCTTCACTTTGTATCCGACGTTTGCGGCCAGCATCGCGATCTGTGTCCCCAGTATGCCGGTGCCGACCACCGCAACTTTCTTAAAAGGCTTCTTCATGGCCTGATCTCCTTTTCAATTTCATCGTTAGTATATTCCTGTGAGGAGGTAGAGTGCAATGACCACAAAGACCATGCCGGTTTTGATTACGGTCATTGCAAAAATATCAATGTAAGATGTCTTGTGGGTCAGACCGCATACCGCGAGTAGTGTAATGACTGCTCCGTTATGGGGCATCGTATCGCAACCTCCTGAGGCCATCGATGCAACCCGGTGCAATATTTCAGGCGACATGCCGATGGAGTTCGCCCACGCGAGCCAGTCTTTCGACATAAGGTCAAGGGCAATGGACATACCGCCCGATGCCGAACCCGTGATACCGGCTAACGTCGTAACCGAAACTGCCTCAGAAACGAGAGGCGTGCCTCCGATCTTGATTCCAAGGAGGAAGGTGGCTATGGACTTGAATCCGGGTAATGCGGCGATCACGTTGCCATATCCAACCTCCGAAGCCGTGTTCATGATGGCGAGAAGCGATCCAATGGCGCCAACATTGAGGGCCTTTTGTATTCCCTGATCCTTTGAGAGGTTCTTGTAACCCAGAGCCAGTGCCAGGATAATACCGAAAACCAGCGCTATAACCAGGGCCCAGATCCCTACAACCCTCTTAACGTCTACAACCATTAAGGGAAGTTTCATCCCAAGCAAAGGTGCAAGCATAGAATTGTCCCAGGTATATACTCTCGAGAGATAGAAGTTGATGGCAAGGACAAGTACGAGCGGCAGAATGGCAACATACCATTTGGGTAGCTTTATATCCGCAGCGGCAGGCGCAGGCTCCATGAGCGTATGTTCACCGTACCCCTCCCCTTTATTAAACGCTACTCTTCTCCGCCATTCGAGCCACCACATGCCGATGATGAAAATCAGGACACCACCGAATATGCCGGCAATGGGCGCCGCATAGGCATTTGTTCCATAGAAATTCGTAGGAATAATATTCTGTATCTGCGGGGTCCCGGGGAAGGCGTCCATTGTAAAAGTGAATGAACCAAGTGCTATACACCCTGGAACAAGCCGCTTCGGAATGTTTGCCTCTTTGAAGAGGGCCGCGGCAAAAGGATAGACTGCAAAAACAACGACAAAAAGACTGACACCGCCGTACGTCAATATGGCGCAAGAGAGAACCACTGCCAGGACGGCGTGCTTATGCCCGAGCTTTTCCATGATCGCATGAGAAATCCCTTTTGCGAGAAGGGTATCTTCCATGACCTTGCCAAAGACCGCTCCCAGCATAAATACGGGGAAAAATGCCTTTACATACACTACTGCCTTGGCCATAAAAAGCTCCGTATAGGAAGGCATGACTGGCAGACCCTGTAATGCCGCCGCAAGGAGGGCGAATACGGGTGCGAATAAAATGACGGAAAAGCCCATGTACGCCATGAACATCAACAAGAAAAGACTCAACAAAATACCTAATACTTCCATTTCATTTTCTCCCTTCACTAAAATTTGTTGTTATCATAAAGAAACAAGAAAAATTAAGTTCTTATGCACCTCCCTTCTATGAGAAAATAACAATGTACCATTGACATATGAAGTTTCATCCTCTCGTGCATTTATCGTAGCCTAAACAGTTTATTGTCCGGGTAATCTACTTTCCCTAAACTGCCTTTAAAAGGAATGCTCATCAGGGCATGCAGATGATGACTTGATGCTAATTTTTATAAAGGGGTTTCTAAGGTTGGGAAGGAGGTGCGCGGTTCATGTGCGACGAATTGACAAATGGAAAAGTTCTAATCAGCGATTCAATCGGACATCGAGCAAATGCAGTTTGATTAATTTTAAAATCATGCCATTCAAGTCCTATGTGAAAGGGGTTCTTTGCATTGAAACGCAACTGATCGGACAAATCAGGCTCTGTGTTGTCCGGTGAATTGATGATTACAAGTTTTGGATTAGAAAAAATAAAATCCTGCTCATCCGGTGTATAAAAAACAATTATAAAAACAAACGAAAACAGGAATGACATAATCTTGAAAATATCTCTTGATAAATGCATATCATTTCCTTTGTTGAGACTATTTCGTTATTTTATTTTTAGTGCAATATATGTTAACCACAAATAATATACTAACATTTTTTATCTGCACGACGACAATACTCACCATGAATGGAGAAATTGTAATCTTCCCCTTCATATTTTACAGAAACTTCGTCCGTTCCCTTCGCCGTTGTGAATTTCTGATTGGTTTGAAGACTTTGTAATGCTGATGCGCGATTGATACCCTTACAAGTTCGTTTCCTTTCCAAACAAGCGGAAACCCGTATTATGAAGGCTTTGAAATTGTCAAAGATACCCGCGGGATGTATAGCTGGCGGTATAAAAAATACATTTTGTGATTTTTCATGCATTATTAATTTTTGCAAAGTCTAACCAAACCCTTCAACTTTAATAAAGATTGCTTATTCCCTTTCACTGGGTGGAACAGAATCTGCCTTATGTTTACTCCTCTCTCTTACCAACGGAACAAAATATTGAACCAACAACACCGCCATAATTGTCACTGCCGTAATCGTTATCAGCAAATCGCGATAGATTAAGATTAAGGACAACATAATTAATCCATAAAGCACAAGCGCAATGACTGTAATCTGCTGGTTGTCACGCTTGATCTTCAATATTTATTCCTCTCATCCTTTTTATGTTGCGTACCCTGCCCGCCGGCACTACTAAAATAAATCTCTCACTACCGTCAATCGGTTTCCAGCCACATATCACTAATCCCGGCTATGGTCAATTGAATAGCTCGGGTGTGTGACAAATTTATGAGGGTGATATTCACGCCGCCGCCCGATGCTCCCAAAAATCTTCCCAACGGTTGCTCATAATACTACAGCGCAGGGCGATAATACTGTTTGCTCCCCTGACTGTCCAGTGCATACCCGACTGTTTCAGGCGCTGCCCAACGACGGTTCGGCACCCAGCCTCCAGAACGCCGGAACCTACAAAGAGACCTCTCTTCCTGAAGCCCGCATGCCGCATCCTTTCCGCGTTTTTCTCAAAATAACCGCTCTCCCGTTCACATATTTCAATAGTGAAATAAACGAGACCGGATACTATTCGCCGCAATCTGCCGGCGGTGCCGTAATAATTCCAGGGAGCCGTGGCAAAAAAATCCAGGTACAGCCTGCGTTCATGCCTGAAAGACAATAAACCGTCCAGCCGTGTGCCTGTATACGCTGCATAGCACTTGTCAATAAAAACTGAACTGAGCGACATACGGATTATTCTATCCCATTCGAAACAGCGGTAGTTAAAATCTCTGTCCTTCTGCCTTATAATTTTGTCATCCACGTATGGCTCCCATGTGGCACTGAAATCACGGACAGTATCTGAAGTCGCGCTCATTATTTCGGTTTCACACTCAATTTTTTCGATGCTGTCGCAGGAGAGAAATTTCACGTTAAGAGAATCCCTTTCAGTTGCTTGCTGCACGCCGTTCGAGCCTGCGGGGCCGGATATGATATCTGCGAATTTTTAGCACAGGTCGGGCGATAAGAGAATACGTGTTTTCATATCTTTGATTATTCGCTCTTTGGGCGGATCGGGGCTGCTGCCGTTCCCATATAGCTTCCACAAGCATCGAGATACTATGCGGCTCTATGTGGTCAATGACTCATTGACACACGAGACATTTCTTCTTATACTTCATCCCAAGAACAAAACCTGTCGGATACAGCTCCCGTCGCGCGTTTTCGAAACTTAATGAGTTAGCGTGAAGGATTTGTTTGAGAAGAGAGTCTGGAAGCAGGATGACTGCCTGGTCGGCATGGAGATATTTTATAGAGACATAACAGCGAAATCGGGTGCAACATGAAATGTAAAACCGCAGATTTGCGCATATGCCTTAATCTCATAAGCGCGATTATTCTGCTGGTTGGTCTGGGTATGGCCATATTCATTTATCAGACAGCTGACGATGATTCGAGCGGCGTACTGGGTTACCAAATAATAGGTGGCACTATTTATCCGATTATGCCGGAAAATACGAAGATCTATAAACATGATCTGGAAGTCTATGGCGGAAAGGCAGCCGTGCTTGCGGATGAGTTCCGGCGTTGGTTTATCGGGTTATGGCATGGGAAATCACTCGCATTCACGGTAGCCTGCATGACCATTCTTGCCTCCTTTGCCGGTTTCTTTACTGCCAGGCACCTGCCATCACACTCAGAGTCTGATGCCGGCGCTGAAAACAATCAGGACGGTTACTAAGACAATTACAGTAAAGCTGAAAAACTAAAAGAAGGAGATTACACCTATGAAGACGAAATCGAGGAGCAGGTATTTTATCATCACGAGAGAAATTGTAGCCGTAATTCTGGCTTCTATCATTATCATCCCGGCTATGGGCCAGAATATCACCATGGCGCAGGAACAGCAATCGATTCAGCTTACCAAGCCGCAAATCGCCGGTAATCCTCTGATGGAGGTTCTGGCAAAAAGAAGTTCTTCTCGTGAATTCAGCCCGGAACCCTTGCCGGAGAACATTCTTTCAAATATGCTCTGGGCTGCGTCCGGAATCAATCGCGCTGATTCCGGTAAACGGACAGCGCCTACTGCAATGAATAAACAGGAAATTGATGTTTATGTTGCCACCGAAAGCGGCATTTACCTCTATGACGCGAAATCACACTCGTTGAAAATGATCGCCGCAGGAGACCTGAGAGGACTGACCGGCAAGCAAGACTATGTCAGGGAAGCTGCAGTCAATCTTATATATGTGGCTGATTACTCCAGAATGGGTTCCGCTTCAGATAAAGAACTGTATGCGGCGGCGGACACGGGGTTCATAAGTGAAAATGTGTATCTTTATTGCGCCTCCGCGGGGCTCGCTACAGTCGTGCGTGCATACATAGATAAACCCGTGCTCTCAAAAGCCATGAAGTTAAGAGCGGATCAGAAAATCATTCTCGCACAGTCGGTCGGATATCCCAAGCGCGGTCGATAAGGCCTTCTTGCTGCATACGCGCCGGACGACTTATTTTTCTGAAGAAAGAAATAAACATTCCATGCACAAGGAGGTGTCGCTATGAATATAGAATGGTATGGTCATGCAGCTTTTAGAATAACAACTGAAAATGGGACAAGGATCATCATCGATCCTTATCAATCCGGATTTTCAGATGGCGCCTTATCCTATGGTACAATCGACGACGAAGCCGACATTGTCATTACAAGCCACAATCACGGAGACCACAACTACACAAAAAGCATTCGGGGAAAATATGAGCACGTTAAAAAGGAAGGCAGCTACGAGATCAAAGGCGTGAAGATAGAGACGTTCCCAACTTTCCATGATACTGCCTCGGGGAAAGAAAGGGGAGATAATCTGCTCTCGGTTATTTCAGCAGATGGAATAACTCTGTTGCACCTGGGAGATCTCGGGCATGACCTTGACACGGATACGCTAAAGAAAATTGGCAAAGCGGATGTACTGCTTTTGCCCGTGGGAGGGTTTTACACGATTGATGCACAGGCAGCCACAAAGGTAATGACCAACATCAGACCGCCCATCACCATACCCATGCACTACAAGACAGATAAATGCGGCTTTCCGATTACTGCTGTTGCTGAATTTACGCGGGGCAAAAAGAATGTTCGGATTCTGCAGAAATCGGAAGTGAAGATCACGGCGGAGACACTCCCTAAAGAACCAGAGATCATTGTCCTCATGCATGCGCTGTGAGAGGGGGCATTGCTGCCGGTTTATCGAAGAAAATTCAGCCTCGATTTTCGAAGAAGAGTGGGGTCAGGTCTTTAATCTTGGCATTGCTCAGGGAGAGCACGGATACACGCAGAAGGAAATCGCCGACCATATCTGCCTGCATTACACCTCTGTGAGCAGGCTGATCAGTTGTTCCAGAATATGCTAAAATACAAGACCTGACCCCGCTTTCGCTCTTCAGGGTAAGCGCTGCGTCAGGTGAAGTATAAATTATACGAAGAGGAATGCGTCATGGAAGGCAAACCATATTCCAAGGGCCTTGAAGGAGTAGTGGCTGACGAAAGCCGCATTTGTAAGATCGATGGCATCAACGGAAAGCTTTACTACCGGGGTTACTCTATAGAGGAACTCGCTGCCTACTCAAACTATGAGGAAGTTTGCTATCTGCTTCTCTATGAGCAACTTCCGACTGCTGCTGAACTGAAGGATTTCTCGGAACGGATGCGGCAAAGCCGTCCCCTCGTCCAGCCCGTTCTGGATATGATACGATCTTTTCCTGCCTCCGCCCATCCCATGGAATTATTGCAATCATCTGTCTCCTACTTGAGCGGGTATGTGAAACATCGCATTGAGCATTCTGCCACCTGCAACTGTCGCGACACGCTTTATCAGGTATCACAGCTTGCCGGCGTTGTTGCCATGTACGGTCGCTATCGGGAAAAAAAGGAATATGTAACGCCACGCATGGACCTCTCACACGGGGCCAATTTCCTGTATATGCTCAATGGAACCGAGCCGGACCCTCTCGAAGGTGAAATCATGGATAAGTGTCTGCTGCTCCATGCGGAACACGATTTTAACGCATCCACATTTGCCGCGCGGGTTGTCGCTTCAACCCTTTCAACCTGCTACTGCAGCATATCGAGTGCAATAGGCGCGCTGTATGGATCGCTTCATGGAGGGGCAAACCAGCGTGTGATCGAAATGGCAGAGGAAATCGGAGATAAGAATAATGTGGCCGCATGGATGGAAAAAGCCCTTGCCCAAAAGAGGAAGGTAATGGGCATGGGCCACCGTGAGTATAAAGCGAAAGACCCACGGGCAAACATCATACAAAACTATCTTGTCCAGCTTTCTGAAAAGAAGCAGGACTTCCGGTACTACGAAATTTTGCAGGAAGTTGAAAAAGTATTCCGCGGTAAAATGGAAACTGCCGGCAAGCCCATTTATCCAAATGTTGATTTTTACTCCGGCGCCGTCTACCGCCTTCTGGGTATTCCAGCCATTCTCTTTACCCCGATTTTTGCCATGGGGAGAGTTGCCGGATGGCTTGCTCATATTCTTGAACAAAGAAGCGATAATCGCATCTATCGTCCGGAGAGCCTGTGGGCCGGGCCTGAACCACGCAGCTATATTCACATTGAGAAACGATAAAGTTCGATGAGTAAAGCCTTATTCCACAGTTTTGTTACGTTTTTAAACCCATCTAAACCGCTTAAAACCGGTTAAGTCCCGACCAGGTTCACGACCAATATAACTTCCCGTAGTGTAGCATTAAGTGATTTCGACAAATGTGCTTTATTTCAAACGGTATTAAGCAGATCACTGTTCATAGCATGATAGCTGGATATTTCGATTTGTTTGAGGATTCCATATTTATTACTCCTAATCCTCGCCCACACATAAAAAACTGTTGACTTTCCCAGTGTATATCCGTATTTTTTTCTTCAAGTTTGCAAAGTTTTCTCTCATAACAGCGTGGGCAAAATATCTGATGGTTTTTTGAAGTATTTTAACAATTTAAGAAGAGGAGGGAGAATCATGCGTTTATTAAAGGTTGTTTTGGCGGTTGTCATGTTTTTGTTCTTTGTGGTTGCCATGTCGGCTTTTGCGGCGGACGATTATTGCTACAAGGGCAGCGAGCCACGCGGTGCCGGGACTGTTCCGGGCAGCTGCGCCTCAAACCAGGATCGTGACGCCGGGCTATGTTACGACAAATGTCCTGCGGGCTTCAAAGGTGTGGGCCCGGTCTGCTGGCAGCAATGTGGAGAAGGTTATCATGACGACGGCGCTACATGCAGAAGAGATGCGCACATTTTCGGGAAAGACTCCTATGGGCGTGGGGCAGGCTACTCCTTAATTCATCATAAGAAGTGCGAAAAAGATGAGGGAAGAAGTTGCGAAAAGTATGGCGCTCTCTATTATCCAACATGCAGGGATGGATATGACAATGTAGGATGCTGCATTTGCCGTCAAAATAGGTGCCCTGACGGATACAAGGACGATGGGGCCACATGCCGGAGAGATGTCCATATTTATGCAAAAAAATCTCAGGGACGCGGTGTCGGTAAGGTCGGCGAATGCGAGAGCGGCAAGGTGAAGGACGCCGGATTGTGCTACAAAGAATGCAAGAAAGGTTACAAAGGCGTCGGGCCGGTATGCTGGAACACTTGCCCGTCTGGGTATGTGGATTGCGGAGCGGGATGCTCGACTAGCAAGTTGTACTGCGCCGAAGTGACCGGGGGGCAAGTCACCAACACCTTGATGCTGGCGGTCAACATCGCCACGCTAGGCTCCTCGGGCGCAGCAGAGGCTGGAGTCGGAACTGCCGAAGCTGCCGAAAAGGCGTCAAAACTGGCGCTGAAAATTAAGGAGGCGAAGGAAGCTTGGGCGAAGATCAAGAATTCCGACAAATATATTGCGCTTATGCGTACCGAAAAGGGTGCCGCATACGCCCATAACATGGAGAAGCTCGCTAACTCATCAAACACCGAAGAGGCCCTGCGGAACGCTTCGGCTTTTGATCCCACGGGCATCAGCCAGGTCGTGAATTCATTTACCCATAAGATCTGCAACAATTAGGTGCGACCGTGACGGCTCTTTGCAAAATTGTGAAGGGAAGAAATTGCTCAATAGGGACGAGCATTAATGCTGACCATTTCTGCAGGCAGAGCTTTTGTCAGCCCTGCCTGCAGGAGGTCATTTTCCGCTCAGCTTTCTCTCGCAAGTGCCGCCATGGTTGCCTATACTGCCGCCAAAACAGTGTCCGGGAAATTTGAAATTGCTATTGCGTGTTTCTCATTGGTAATCAATAAACTTGTACTGTCCTGGTTTCGTTTGTTTGTAGGTGTTAACAACACTCTGATAATTTCTGAAGCAATTTTTTAAATATGTCCGTCGATTAAACATCTCAAATAGAGATCCACAACATGCCTTGTGATTTGTGCACGGTTAATGTATAAAAACAGCATCGAATCTTAAACTAAGGGGACGAGCCGATGAAATATGCCTTCTTGCGAATTATCCTGATCTCAATTCTTGTTGCCTTGTTCATTTCTCTCCCATGCCTGGCAGCCGATGAACAGGTTTTTACGAGCCCCACAATCGGAGCGAAGTTTGTCCTCATCCCGGCGGGGACTTTCAAGAGAGGGTCACCTGACAATGAACCGGAGCGGTCGAGCAATGAGAAGCAGTACAAGATCAAGATCAGCAAACCCTTTTACATGCAGACCACGGAGGTTACCCAGGGACAATGGAAGAAGGTCATGGGGAACAATCCTTCAGAGTTTAAGAACTGCGGCGATGATTGTCCTGTGGAGCAGGTCTCCTGGAACGATGCCCAAGACTTTATCCGGAAGCTCAACCAGACGGAGGGAACAGACAAATACAGACTGCCCACAGAGGCGGAATGGGAGTACGCGGCCCGGGCTGGGACGACAACACCCTTCTATACGGGAAACTGTCTTTCGACGGATCAGGCGAACTATAATGGCAATTACCCTCTTACCGGCTGTCCAAAGGGACAATACAGAGAGAAGACGGTTCGTGTCGGAAGTTTTGCCCGCAACGCATGGGGTCTCTACGACATGTACGGGAACGTATGGGAATGGTGCCAGGACTGGTTTGACGATTATACCTTGAGGAGCCGGCTGTCGGATCCTTCCGGCCCTTCATCGGGCACGAACAGGGTAATGCGGGGCGGCTGCTGGAGCGACGGCGCCAAGTACAGCCGTTCAGCTCATCGTCTAAACTCTACACCGGCCAGCATGACCCGCTACATCGGATTCCGCCTTGTTCGCCGAGCCGGCCAATAGCCCGGAAAGTTGCCTGGAGGGAGGTTCAGAATAAAATTTTCATGCCGAGTGCGGCCTCTTGTAATTTGTTCTTTTGTGGGCCATGATAAAATCGTAGAGGTCGTCGTTGGTTTTCGGGAGATTGCGTGACCGAGAATACGCCCCTTCTCCCCGTAATCTGCTCCTCTAATCATATCATAGGGTAACACTTTATAGACGAACTAAACACTCCTAAGATACGCCATTACTTCCTTCTACCGTTTTTCTCAATTCTCCAAATCTATTCAACATATCTGCCGGAGATAAGCAGAAAGGTTGCGCCTCCGGCAAATGAGAACAGTAGAGCGCGATGGAATAAAATGTCATGAGTCCCTCTCAAAATGTGGTAAAAGTGATTAGGATGGGTTATATGATTAAAATGTCAGATCGGCAATGCGTCAGGAGATGAGGATACAATTATGTCAGACACAAAGGCTGCGGAAGCGAAGACGAAAAGTCAGGAAAACTGCCTGGAGATTTTCCTGCAAGCGGTTCCTTCAAAACTTCAGGTGAGCGGGGGCAGGGAGATTGCGTTTACCCGGGCGATGCTCTCGATGGTGAATACCGGCCATGTGGCATTGGTCGGGGTTGTTCCGCATGCCACGTTTGCGCAAGAACGCGGCATGGTTCATGATGCCACTGACGCCCTCTCCAGGTCGAAAATCGTGGAATCCATACAGCCCGGAGAGACAGTCAAATGGGACGTATATGACCTGTTGCTTGTCGCGCACCCGGGTGTGGCCAGCAAGGTTCACCTCTGGGGTTACAAGGCTGTACTTGACTGGTGGTTCGATTTTGTCGCCTGGGCTGAATACCGCACTCCGGATGTCGCCACGCCGCAGCAAACACCAAAGCATCAATGGAAGCTGCGCTGGAGCCCCGCGAAGTCCCGAGCGGATGAGATCGATCTGGCTCTGGAAGTCGTGAAGGACTGATCCCTCCATGATATTCGCAATCGTTTGCCTTATCGGCATTATTGGGACACGGATTACGACTGAGGCCGCACAATTGATAACCGAAGTTTTCTTGTTTAAAATATGGTACAAGGATCGGGGAAGCGAACTATGTGTAACCTTATCCTTGGGATTAAGCTGTCAAATATAGCTTCGGCTGTGTAGATGATGCCACGGTATCGGAGTGAAAAAATAGTGGATCAAGAGAAACGAATCCGTCAACTGGAAGCGCGCGACAGATCCCGAATCGAAGAGATGGTTGTTTCATCGGGCAAATTCAATGATGTCGAGATAGAGACTGCGCTTGAACTGGTAGATGAGGCCATAAAAGAAGGGGATGCGAGCGGCTACATCTTCGCCGTCCTTGAATACGGAAAGAGCAATCCCATGTTACGGGGCTTCGCCTGTTACGGTCCGATTCCCCTGACGCAGGGCGTATATGATTTGTACTGGATCGTAGTCGATCCAGCGGCGGAGAAGAAGGGAAATGGACGCTATCTCCTGGAATATGTCGAACGTGAAGTTATAAAGCAAGGCGGACGCATGCTCCTCATTGAGACGTCATCGCAGGAATCTTACGGCACCACCATACGGTTTTATGAGAGGAACGGTTACCAACTGGCGGCGCGTATCAAGGATTTTTACCGGATCGGTGATGATAAGCTGGTGTTCTCGAAAGTACTAATGTAAATGCAGTCAAACCAAATATCTGCATCGTGATCCTTAGATATTTCTTACAACCAAACAGGAAAAAAGGCTAAAATCTAAACTATGGAAAATAGACTTATCCCTTCAGTTGAAGCGCCGTCGAAAAAATTAGAACCGGCGTGGTGGTTCGTGTTTATGTCCGACAAGATGATGGTTGCAGAGGCAGGTGAAAAAATCTCTGTCCCGTGTTTCACAAATACGGCGGAGCTCGCCTTAGAACCGATCAGGGAATGGTATCTTGGGACCCTTGCCGGACGCCACTGCTATTGTGCCGAGATTTCCGAGACCGCTTTGATTCCCGATAAAATGGCTCTTCGCGGGTTAAGATATCTTTACGGACGCCTTGAAGAATTCCTCCACAGGACAGCAATGAAGGCGGTGCATATGATTGAGTGGGACAGGACCACAAGATATTGCGGGTACTGCGGAATGGAAACGATTCGTGCAAGGGGCATGATCGCCAAAGAGTGCCCGTGTTGCGAATTATTGATTTTCCCCCGCATCTCTCCTGCAGTCATCGTTCTTGTAGAAAGGGAGAACAGGGTGCTCCTGGCAAGGGTTAAGCGATTCACTTCAGAGCTGTACAGCGTCATCGCAGGATTTGTTGAACCGGGAGAAACGCTCGAAGAAACGGTACAACGCGAGATAGAAGAAGAGGTGGGTATCAGGGTCAAGAATATCCGTTATTTCGGAAGCCAGCCCTGGCCCTTTCCTGATTCTCTGATGATAGGTTTTACCGCGGAATATGAGAGCGGCGAGATCAAGATTGACGAGGCGGAGATCGCTGATGCAGGATGGTTTGATCCTGAAAAACTCCCGACCATACCCGGGAAGATCAGTATTGCCAGAGAGCTGATAGACTGGTTTGTAGAAACGAGGTCCAAAGAAAAAGGGATAACGCCGCAAAAGGAAAAAATCTATAATCCCAATGAGTAAGGTGCAGAGACATTTTCCTGACAAAAAAATAGCAGCATTACCCTTTAAGAATATGGTATGATAAGTAGCATAGTTTAACCAATGATACTGATAGAAGATGACACATGAAAACTGCTATTAAGGCCGCCTTATTATCAGGCTTTGTGTTTCCCGGCTTGGGTCAGATTTATCTTAAGAGGTACAAGCGGGGTCTCACAATTATGATACTTGTGCTATTGGCGCTCGGCATAATTATCCGAACCGTAATTGTCAGTGCCATGGAAAGTCTTAAGGCAATAGAGAGTGGAGGCGGAATCGCTGACATGCAGACAATCTCTAATCTCGCCAGGATTGATTCCGTACATAGTGGGATTAATCTTAACTTTATCCTATTATTTGTTTTATGCTGCTGGCTCTTTTCAGTGGTAGACGCCTATAAAATAGCAAAAAGAAGCATTCCTGGCATGGGCGATGAAAAAGAGCTCCCGGCGAAACCTGACCAATAGAGTCAGTTAAATGAACAGTTAACGGCGTCTTCCTGAAGGTATACAGGAAGGCAGGCTTGCACAGATAAACCTTCTCAACCAATATTTTTAGTAAGAGGAAAATTTCAAGGAGTATGTAAAATGTTACCCATCGCAACTTATGAAACCTATCAGGATGGCCAGGTAATTTTTGAGGAAGGGAGTCATGGTGACTGGATATATGCGATTGAATCCGGTGCCGTGGAACTGTCCAAGGCAGTTAAAGGCGGAAAGGCCGTCATCGTGGTCTTACAGTCCGGTGATGTCTTCGGGGAAATGGCTTATCTTGCCCATATTCCCAGAACTGCTACAGCACGGGCAGTGGGAGAAACAACGGTTGGGCTCATCGATCGCTCTTTTTTAGATGCAGAATACAACAAACTGTCACAATATTTTCAGGTAATTTTAAGAACACTCTCCCTGAGACTCAAAAGGGCGACAGAGCTACTCGTAGAAAACAACATTTACAAAGTCGACTCCTGATATTCCGCAAAACAGAATAAAAGGCCTACCGACTGTCGAACTCTTCCTAAATCATGGCGGCCACAAGGCTGCGGCCATATTAGACTGCCAGAGAGCAATCGAGCGGCTTAATTTGGCCCTCACATTCAGGGAGACGCAAGAAACAACGAAAATGAAGGGAAAATAGAAACTCACCTTTCCGCAAACGCCATCCGTAGAGGTTCCAGAGGATAAGTTGCCCGACATTGAAAGGCTGAATTAATGAACTGGCAAGCTCTCTTCAATATCAAGTGCTGCGTTTTAATCATGATACCGCTGCTCCAGTTCGTTATGAGCCCCGCCTTCGCTGAAGTAAAGACCTTTGAAAAGAAATACACCTATCGGGCGAGTGAACTGGACAACGAAGCATCCTCAAAGGCCATTGGCCGTGCACAGGCAGAAGGGCTTCTCTACAGTGAACTCGGGAATTATCTCTTTGAGCATACAGATGCAAAGTTGTTTCTCCTCGACCCAAAAGAGATCCGAACTATGGTGTCAGCGCTGGTTCGGGTGGAGACGGTTTCAGAAAGTAAGGATGGAAAATCTTTTTCCTTCGGTGCAAGAATAGCAATTGACATACCGACCCTTCTGAGGGCTCTGAATTCACTCCGGAAGGATTCCCAAAGGAGCAAGGACCTGGTGGAGATCGGAAGAGAGCTGGAAACGGCGCTTATCAAGATCGACGATCTGCGAAAGAAACTCTCATCCAAAGGCGCCGATGCGTCGGGGGAAAAACAATATCGCCGCGCTATAGATAATATGATTGCCTGGAACTTATGCCTCGAGGGATACAGGCTCCTCATCTCGGATAAAGAGCGGGAAGCAGCAGAGGCCTTCACGAAGGCCATTGAAGTTCAGAAAGAAGAAAGGTTCTTCTACCTTTGCCGGGAGAGGATCTTTGAGAAAATAGGCGACTACCAAAAAGCCAAGGGGGATTTAGACAGGCTCATTGAACTGAGCCCCCGGGACGAGGTCCTATACCTCAAGCGCGCCGCTCTCGAGGAGAAAAGGGGAAATATCGATCAGGCGCTGGAAGACTGCACAAGGGCTGTCGAAATCAACCCCGGATCTTCCGAGGCCTACTATCAGCGGGGCAGGATTTATGAGAAAACCGGCAACCTTCCCCTTGCCATAAATGATTATCATCGTGCTGTCGAAAAGAATGAGAAACATCCGCAGGCCAAAGCAAGCCTTGCCCAGGCTTACCAGAAACTGGGAAAGAGAGATACGCCCAAGGAGTACTATGACGGTCTCATCACACATAATCCGAAGCAGGTGAGCGCCTATTATGGCCGCGGCGTGGCTGACTGGGCGGCCGGCCGCTATGAGAAGGCAATCAAGGACTACGACGTCGTTCTGGAAATGAATCCACGGGATGAAAGGGTATATCTGCTCCGGTCTATTGCTTACGGCCATCTGGGCAATTATAAAAAAGCGTTAAGCGATTACCAGAAGGCCTTAGAGATTAACCCGAGTCAAATCCTGGAATACGGTTCCCTCGCGAAGTTTTACGGAGACGGAGAAAACTATGCGAGGGCCGTTCGCGAATTCAGGAAGATAAAGGAGATGAAACCCGCCGATGCTACGGACTACCTCTACCGTGGGATAGCCTTCTGGGAATTGGGCGAGTATGAAAGGGCAATCGAGGATTTCAGCAAGGTCATGCAACTGGTCCCGAAAGATACAAAGCCCTATCTCTATCGGGGTATTGCCTACGGGAAACTGGGGAACTTTGCACAGACCGTCGAGTATTGCAGCATGGCGATAGCCATTAATCGGAAGGAGGCCATGGCTTACTACATCCGCGCACGGGCGTACGAGGAACTATGGGCCTTTGATGAATCCCTCCAGGACATGATAACTGCAGCATGGCTGGGACTCAAAACGGCACAGGATTATCTGGCGCGCGAGGGATTTAAAAGGTGAAGACGAAATATTGCAGTTTAAGCCATCTGCCTGTAGTTCTTGCTATGCGTCGCCTGAAAACAAATTTATTCCCAATGTAGAGTTCTGTTTTATTGGAGGTTCTGTTCCGACCCTCTGCCGCCGCTAATGGTCTCGATAATTTCCCGTCCATAGAGTCTTATCTTTTCAGGAGAAAGTATCTCAGTCTTCCTCAGCATTTCTATGGAGGATGCCTCGGATATTGCTAAGTCAAGCAGTGCCTGATCGGGCAATATCCTGAAGCGTGCCATGTTTGTCTTCTTTGCCTTCTGGAAACGCCAGCGGTAGAGGTTGAGTAAATGATGCTTCTGGTGCGCTGAAAGGGAGTCGTACCCCTTGATACCGTTGCATGCCTGAGGATTGAATAATTTTTCGCTCCACGTTACAGCGGCGATCTTGTCAAAAGCCCTTGCCGCTTTTCTCTTGAGACTCTTCAACTGAATTTCAGACTCAAGCCTCCGGTACAGTGCAGTGAGGTGGGCTGTGTCCTCTACGGCATAGTGTATCTGTTCTTCCGTCAGGGGGCGGGTTTCCCATTTGGAACGCTGCATTTTTTTATCTTTCTTGAGTTCCATGTCGAGATACTGGCTTATCAATGTCGAGAGTGAAAGATTGTGACAACCCAGGATGGATGCTGCCTGATGTGTGTCAAAAATATTCTTGAATTCAAACCCATAGTCCCTTTTTAGGAGCCGGATATCGTTATCACCGGCGTGCATTATTTTGAGGATTGCAGGATCTGTGAAAATCTTTCCTAAGAAGAAAAAATCAAGGCTGCCCAGAGGGTCGAAGAGGTAAGTCCTTCCACCCGCATCTATCTGAATTAAACAGAGGACTTCGCGAAAATATCTGAAGGAATCATACTCTGTATCAACACAGACAATGGATGCATTGCCGATATCTTCTTTTGCCTCATCCATTCTTGCCTGTGTATCGATCCAGACCCATTGGTTATTCATGTCAATGCTTCCCTGCGTGTTAGTTGCTCCCGATCTTAAAACAACTATTAACTGAAGGGAGGCTCAACCACGAATTGCCGAGAATGTCAAGCTAATTCACTTTTCCAATTGACAAGGCAAATTGCTTTGGCTTATAGTGCGCCTTCTAAAAAACGGGCTCCTGCTCTCTGCTGGGAGTGGATGTAACTAAGACGGCAGCAGGGGCAGAATCCCCCGGTGAGGAGAACTGAATGAAGTACGCTAAATCAAATCTGACGCGTGGATACGCCAACAAGATTCTCACTATCGATCTTCATACTGGTGCGATAGATGCGAAAGTCCTCGATTCACGCGCGCGGGATTACTTCATCGGAGGGAGGGCCCTGGGCTTATATCTACTCTACAGGCGAATAAACCCGAATACGAGCCCCTACGCTCCGGAGAATCCATTGATCTTTTCCCCGGGGCCACTGGCAGGTGTCCCCAATTTCCCCGGTACGAGCAAATGCATGGCCCTCTCTCTGTCGCCCCACACGGGAATCCCGGGGGTATCGAATTTCGGCGGTCATTTCGGGGCCCACATGAAATTCGCCGGGTTTGACGTAATTGAGATCACGGGAAAATCGGAAAAAGACGTTTTTATTGTTATCGATGGGTTTAAAAATGAAGTTACGATTATTGAAGCGCCGAAGATAGAACACGTCTTTGAGCTGGAGAAATTCATTGCCGATAAATTCACACAGGAAGGCTATGACAAAAAGAACATGGCCTTTGTTACAACCGGCATAGGCGCTACAAATACAACATATGGATGCATCAACAGCCATTATTATGACCCTACGAAAACGGCTGACGGCCAGAAGGGGTTTTTCAGGACAAAACAGGCGGGCAGAACCGGCCTCGGCTCGGTGATGGTCGATAAAAAAATACGCTCCGTCATCGTCATGGCGGAATATCCACATGGCGAAAATCCTTATGGCGCGGCAGACTGGGAGAAGGCGAAAAGAGCGGGCTCGAAGCTTTCCAAGGTTGTGAGGGAGGTTGATCCGGTATCCTTGAAAATGCACCGCAAGGGAAGTGCGGGGCTAATCAGTTTCATGAATAAAGAAAATTACAGGTCTCTGCCGGTTAAGAACTACCAGTATGGTTCCGATCCCAGAGCGGAACAGATCAGCGGCAAATTTTACGCAGATAACCTCTTTGATCATGGAGGGATGGACGGGTGTTACCCCGGCTGCTCTCTCAAGTGCACCAAAGGCGGCTGGGTTACCCTGTCAGCCGGTGACCAAAAGGGAACGAAGGTCTGGGTCGATGGACCAGAATATGAGACAGCCTGTGGTTTCGGATCGAACTTAGGCATATGGAATGCTGAAGCCGTTATGGAAGCAAACTGGCATTGCGATAATTTTGGTATCGATACCATAACTGCCGCTGTTATTATCGGCTTCTTGATGGAGTGTTTCCAGAGGGATTATCTTTCAAAAGAGGATGCGGATGGCTTAGCGCTTACATGGGGGGACGATAAGGCCATGCTGCATTTCCTTCACCAAATTTCCAACGGGGAAACCGAGTGCGCGCGGGAAGCGGGGAAAGGAATGATCAGCCTGGTAGATTGGGTGTCCGAGAGGTACATGAAGAGAACAGGTCTGGGAAATCCCGAAAAGAAACTGAGAAAATTTGCAATGCAGGTGAAGGGTCTTCCATTCTCTCTTTACAGGACGCACAGGTCTCTGTCCATGCAGGCGTCGTATGCCGCGGCCAGCGACATCGGAGCCCATCACGCCGCCGCGTGGCTTATCAAAGTTGACCTGCTGGGAGCCTTTCCCACATTGCAGGATAGAGCGCGGGCGCTGGTTACCTACCCAAGGGTGAGACTGGGAAATGATAATCTGGGTCTCTGCAAACTTCCCTGGGTGGATGTATTTAATCCGGAATCTGAAAAAGTAAAAGATACTGATAAGTACATTAATCCTGCGTCCCAGGAAATGTATGCGGAGTTCTATAATGGCATGCTGGGTACAGACCTCACCTGGGAAAAAATCTACGAGCAGACGGATCGCGATATTAATTTGCAGCGGGTTATGAATGCGATAATCTTCGGTAGAAATACAGGAGAAAAAGACTGGGTGCCAGACAGGGCCATAGGACCTACGGATGATGATCTGTATGATGCCGAGAAAAATTTCCACGATTCAGAGATAAGCAAAATACTGGGGAAGCCTCTCGAATATGTGGAGAAGATGCAAGCGAAAGAAAAAAGGACAATACTGATGAACCACAGAAAAGATCAGTTGCAGAAGCTGATCCATGCCTATTATCACGAGCGGGGCTGGAATGAAAACGGGGTGCCGAAAGTGGAAACCCTGAAACAGGTCGGGCTATGGGATTTCCTCAACAAAGAAACACAAACGAAAATTACCGAAATGAATAGCTGAACATATACATAAAGAATACGTTATTATCATCCCCCCTTGCACTGATCCAAACTGATCATCCGTCGATATGGACAAAGGGGGATGCCTTTTAAGGGAGCGGCAACAGACTTGCGAAAGCAGAACATAAGAAATATTGTTATCATCGCCCACGTTGATCACGGCAAAACGACCCTCCTCGATGCCATGCTCAAGCAAACCGGCACCTTCCGGGAGAATCAGGAGATCGCAGAGCGGGTGATGGACTCGATGGATCTCGAAAGGGAGCGGGGGATTACCATCATGGCGAAGAATACGGCCATATGGTACGACAACATCAAGATCAATATCGTTGATACGCCCGGGCATGCGGATTTCGGCGGTGAGGTTGAACGCAGCCTGAATATGGTCGATGGCGCCATTCTGCTGGTCGATGCCAGTGAGGGACCGCTTCCGCAGACACGATTCGTCGTTAAAAAAGCCCTCGCAAAAAAGCTGCCCATTGTGGTCGTCATCAATAAGATCGACCGCGGTGACGCCCGGATCGAGGAGGTCATTAATGAGGTTTACGACCTTTTTATCGATCTCGATGCGAATGAGCGGCAGATCGAGTTTCCCATCCTCTATACAAACGCAAAACGGGGCATTGCCCATCTGAAGCAGGGAGATCAATCGGAAGATCTCAAGCCCCTGTTTGACGCCATCTGTTCCACCATACCCGGTCCTGCTGCCGATGACGAACAGGTTCCCCAGTTCCTGGTTACGAATCTCGATTATGATCCCTATGTGGGGCAGATTGGCATAGGGCGGTTGATCAACGGAAGGCTCGCGATGAATCAGACATATGCCCTTTGCGGAGAAAATGCGATCACACCAGGTGTCAGGTTTTCCGCCCTTTATACGTTTCACGGTTTGAAGAAAAAACAGGTGGATGTCGTCGAGGCCGGTGATATCGTCGCTGTTACCGGCGTCGAGGCCATCAGTATCGGCGATACGATTACATCGCAGGACAATCCCATGCCGCTTCCCCGGATACTTATCGACGCGCCGACAGTCTCCATGATCTTTTATGTCAACAACAGTCCCTTTGCCGGCAGGGAAGGAAAGTATCTCACGACACGGCATCTTCTTGAGCGGCTGGAAAAAGAGAGTTTCCGGAACGTAGCGCTGAAACTCAAACCACTGGAGCGTAAGGACGCCTTCGAGGTCTGCGGGCGGGGAGAGTTACAGATGGCCGTGCTGATCGAGACCATGCGCCGGGAAGGCTATGAGCTTATGGTATCCAAGCCAAACGTTATCACGAAAAAAGAAAATGGCAAAACATTAGAGCCTGTGGAGCGCGTTTTTATCGATATACCCGAAGCGTTTGTCGGCATTGTGACGGAAAAACTTGCGGTGAGAAAAGGACGCATGGTCCATCTGATTAATAAGGGAAGCGGCCGGGTCAACATGGAGTTTCTTGTTCCCTGCCGCGGCCTCATCGGTTTCCGCAGCCATTTTCTGACGGACACCAAGGGGGCGGGTGTGATGAATACGCTCTTTGAGGACTATCAACCGTGGTTCGGGCCGATCCCGCAGCGGGCAAGCGGCGCTCTTCTGTCCGATAGAAACGGCAGGGTAACTACCTATGCCAGCCTGGCCATGGTGGACCGCGGTGAACTCTTCGTTGAGGTGGGAACCGAGGTGTACGGCGGGATGATTATTGGCGAACGCAATCGCACCGGTGATATGCCGGTGAATATTACCAAGGAAAAGAAACTCACAAATATCAGGAGTTCAACGGCGGAAGCGACCGTGACCTTAAGGCCGCCGCGCCCCCTGTCCCTGGATCAGTTCATTGAATTTATTGCTGAGGATGAACTTGTAGAAATAACACCGCAAAACATACGCCTGCGAAAGATGGAGCTCGATGCCAATAAACGGGGATCGAAGCGCAGGGAAGATAATAATCCGTAGACACCGAAATGACTCACCCCCCCCTGGCCTGATCCAGACAGATCGTCCGCCAGGATGGACAAGGGGGGATGCTTCAGAAGGTTCTTATCAGTTTGCAGGTCTTTTTATCAAAACCTACGATCTCAAACAATTTCTCCATATCTAAATGCGCCCGGAAGTGTTCGGCCAAAAGGTCATACTGGTGATCTTTAAAATTGGATGCATCGCCGGTGTCGCGATCGTTTTCACCGGGTTTATAGTTGGTGCAAATTACTTTCAGAAAACCATGCCTGAAGCCGGGCGTATCAAACAACCCGTGGAAATAGGTGCCCCAGACCCGGCCATCTGGCGTTGCAGCCCCATCAAAACTGTTGGCGGGTCTTCCTTTTTGCGACATAACCCGTATCACTGGCAATACGCCGGGGCCACGTTCTGTGATGCCCATGTGTATCTCGTAACCATCTACATTTTCTCCACTGCGTTCCCAGATGCCTTTGGAACGGCACAGTATCTTTTCCCTGTGCAGGGTTGTTTCGACATCCAGAAAGCCAAGACAATATGTCTCTCCCGGCGTCCCTTCAATGCCGTAAGGATCACGGATCAGCTTCCCAAGCAACTGGTAGCCGCCGCATATACCGCCGAGATGGCCGCCGTCGCGGACGAATTCTGCGAGGTGAGTTGTCCAACCCGTTTGCCTGAGCCATTCCATGTCAAAGCGGCTGTTTTTCGTACCGGGGATAAAGACCGCGTCGTATCCATACAGGGGCCGGGGTCGTGCAAGGTAGTGAAGATTAATGGATGCGTTACGCTCGAAAGGATTGAAGTCAGTAAAATTTGAAATGTGCGGCAACCGGATGACACCAATGTTCACTTTTCCCGGTTCGGGACCGGACGGCGGGTCAATCAGGAAATCAAGCGGCAGGCCGTCTTCAGAGTCTATCTCAATGTGATGAAAGTATGGAACGAGTCCCAGGACGGGAAGACCGGTTTCGCCTTCGATAAATTCAATGCCCGTTCTGAAAAGATCCGGGTCGCCGCGGAAGCGGTTGATGATGATGCCCGCCACCCGCCGTCTGTCTTCTCTGGGGATCACGTTCAGTGTGCCGATAACCTGGGCGAAGACACCTCCCCGGTCTATGTCGGCGACCAGAATAACCGGTGCATCGGCGGCGTGAGCCATGCGGAAATTCACAAAATCACGGGATCGCAAGTTGACCTCGGCGCACGAACCGGCGCCTTCCATGAAGATAAGGTCGTACAGAGTCCTGAGGCGTTCCAGACTGGCCAAGGCCTTTTCATAAAGGTAGTTTGTGTCGGAAAAGTATTCCTTTGCTTCCCTGTTTCCCAGGGGTTGTCCGTGAAGGACAACCTGGGCGCGTGTGTCTGTTGATGGTTTGAGAAGGACCGGATTCATATCCACGTGCGGGGCTATCCGCGCTGCCTCCGCCTGAACAATCTGAGCCCGCCCCATCTCTCCGCCTTCGGGTGTGACGTAGGAGTTGTTGGACATATTCTGGGCTTTAAATGGCGCGACACGAATGCCAAGATCGCTGAAAATACGGCAGAGGGCTGCTACCACGACGCTTTTACCTACACCCGAAGCCGTTCCGAATATGGCGACGCATTTTGCTTTGCGGTGTTGTTCTATCGTCTTCATCTATAGATTCTATCAGTAAATTATCAATGTCCTTGACTTAAGAATATTGTCTCTTTCAAGTCCCTCTTTGTAAAGGGAGACTGTGTCATAATAGCAGAAAGTGCTATAAAAAACGTTATGCTGGCGAAAGCCCGCATCGAGAACCTACTGAAAATACTGGATTCCGTGTCGCGCTTCGCTTGCACGGAATGACAAAAATGGTAATTGCGACACAGTCTCAGGGGGATTTTAATTGCATTCCGTAAAATCTCCCCCAACCCCTCTTTAGAAAAGAGGGGGGTCACAGTGCTTAAGTCAATGACATTGAGTAAATCATTATACAAAGCGACTCATAATATCCAGCGACTGATTAAAGGCTCTTTCATCGAAAATCTCCATCGTCAAAACCCGTGAATTTTTCGAACCGCTTTCCAACTTATCCATGAGGGTGGTCAACAAACCGGCGGGTAAGAAGGACAGGCTGCGGTGGTCATTTCCGTCCTCAACCCCATGAAGATGGAGCACCCGTGTCCGCGGCAGATAGCGATCAAGGTAATCTTCCGGCGCATGCCCGCGAAGAAGTAGATGGCCAAGATCCAGGCAGACGCTCAGGTTATAGTCACTGATAATGTCTTCTATAAGAGTATAAGAATAGTCAAGTGTCTCCACGCACAGATCCCGTGGATTAACATACTGAAGGAGCCTCTCCACAGAGAGCCGGTGACCATCGATCCAGCGTGCCAGGTCTCGCGATGGGCTTTCACCCGGATGGTCCCCATGGAAATGAATGACATAGGCAAAGGGCGAAAGTGGTGAGGTGCGCTCGATAACGCGGAGGCATTTGTCCACAGATCGCTGCCGCACAGACTCATGTTCGTGTCCCATCCATGTGTCAAGAGGCAGATGGACGGTGTAGGTCAGATCATACCGTTCTGCCATCTCCTTCAGCATGTTAACCGTGGCTGCATCCGGAAGGTTAGAAATTTCATCCGATTCAAACAACACCAGTTCGATATCATCCACCTTGTCCGCCAGAAAGTTAACATTCGCCAGGAGATCCGCCGGAATGATGTATGAGGTCGTCCCCAAACGAAAAGGACGTCGGTTTTTAAGAGACGTACAGCTCTTATTAAAAGACAAAAGAAAGTCCCCCCTTGTAGGTGATTCCCGACATGGGGTAGTAGGTATTAGGAGCCCCTGTTCCATATGCTGGGACATTATACGAGCCAAATGACGAATATTTTACATCGGTCAGATTCTCCGCCCCGAAGAAGGCCGTAAAATTTACTTTTCCAAAAGAGGGCCTGTAAAAAAGATAAAGATTATAGAGGGTGTAAGACTCTAGCTTCTCGGAAATGTTGTTGTAGTCTTGGGATAGGAAAGCATCACCCACATAGCGCACTTCGGGACGCAACATCAGATTATAGGGCAGATAGATCTCCACGCCCGCATTAGCCATCCGGTTGGGCACCAGAGGCAGTTCCTTTTTATTGTTGCCGCCGTTCTCAAAGGTGGCCTTGTGGTAGGTGAAATTGCCGTAGAGCTTGGCCCGTTTTTCCCACAGATAGGACAGGGAAACCTCAGCACCATCATGGCGCGTTTTATCTTGATTTTTATTATACCCCGTATATTGACCTGTAGCGAACCAAGAAATTTCATCCTCCATATCAATCCTGAACAGCGTCAGCCCTATTTTCAGGTTATCCATGGGATAAATTTCCGTCCCCACTTCTGTACTGACCCCTTTTTCTTTCTCAAGGTCATTTGAAAACAAAGTGCCGCCTAAACCATTGAAAGAGGCTATTTCATCCAGGAAAGGGATGCGATAAACGGTGGAATACTTTCCGAAGACCTTCGATTTCTTGCCGACAAGCCAGGTCAGTCCCGCTTCATAGGACTCTGCATTGTAGGATTTATCCTTATCCGTAAAGTTATTGGCCGGCGTCACCATATCTGTGTTGGACGCCTTGATGGTTGCCCGTTCCGACCGATACCCGGCATTCAGAATCAGACTCTTCAGGAAACTGAATTCATCACGGATGTAGTATCCAAGGCTGTCCCTTGTCAAATCTGCCCAGCTTTTTTTTGTATTCCTCTCCCGGTCACTGTAAAAGTCCTTCTCATAGGGTTCGTTGTAATAATCCAAGCCGAGAACCAGCTTGTTCTTGAAGCCGAAGATTTCTTTCGCCAGAATATATTTCGGAGTAATGCCGTACGTATCCATCTTGGTATTTGCGAACAGAGACCATGAGGTCATATTAGTCTGAATATCCTTATTGCCATAAAGAAAATTGATATCGATCTCCCCCATGGGCCCTAAGATATACTTTATGCCCAGATTGACGTTTGTATATTTATCCGAGCCGTCATCATCGGGAGTTGCGACACTATATAATGCCGGTGGTGCTTTCTGGTATTGCCGCCTGTCCTGCTCCATCTGGACCTTCGTGAGGTAGCCAGGCATCTGATAATCTGTTTTGTTGAAGGATAGTCCCAGAGAAATATTGAACAACTCGCTTGCGTCGTACCCTACATTTAAGCCCCCTCCCTGTGATGATAATTTCGATCGTTCCCGGTAGCCGAAGGCAAAATTGTTTTCTCCATTCAATGCGTAGGTCCATTTGTCCACAGCACCGGTTACACCAGCCCGTTCATTATGGAGACCATAGCTTCCGGCTATGACGGAGGCATCGAATTTCGGTTTGCCCTCTCCTTTTTTGGTGATGATGTTTATGACGCCGCCAACGGCTGCGTCACCATAGAGAACACTGCTCGCTCCGCGGACGACCTCGATCCTTTCAATGTTATTCAGGGGAATTTGCAGCCAGTTGATGGAAGACATGTCGGGCCGGTTCATTTTCCTGCCGTCCAGCATGATCAGGGTCTTCCCAAAGGGATTATCCCCACCGAAGCCGCGCAAGTCTATGAGAGATTGAGAGGCATTGCCGCTGTAATTCCGAAACTGAATGCTCTCCAGCTTATCCAGAACTTCAACAACATTGGTTGCCCCTGATTTTTCAATATCCTTGGCGGTGATAACGGAGACATTTGCAGGGATATTACGAACCTCTTCTGTATCTCGTGTTGCAGTGACAACGACTTCCTCCATGACTATTGCTTTTTCCTGAGGGCCGCCCTGCGGCGCCGCGAGCGTAAAACCGCCGGAAGCAATGACTGAAAAGAAAACTGCGAGGACAACGATTGATTTGAAAAACTTATGCATTTGAATTTCTCCTCTCCCCCTCGGGATCGTAGTTATTTGGTCCATCAGACGAGTGTCCTGGCTTGCGGCTTTCCCCTACATCCACGCCTTCCCGAGATTCCTTACAGAAAAAATCAGTGGCATTATGTGGATTTCGTTCCGCTCACAGTTGCGGGGCAGCGCCGGAGTGTGACCGGCTTCCTCCCTCTGATGGATGTGAACTCAAAAGGGTGACCCGTGGCTGACCGGTCACCGGATTTCTGTCTACTGTTACATTGGTTTCGTAAACTTCCCTGATATGTGATTCTGCGATTACTTCTTCAGGACTTCCCATGCAGTGAATATGACCGTCACGCAAGAGAATAATCCTGTCACAATAGAGTGATGCTAAATTAATATCATGTGTGACTCCAATTACCGTGAGAGTCTGGTTTTTATTCAGCGTCTTTATCAAATCGAAAAAGTCAATCTGATGTTTGATATCCAAAAAGGCCGTAGGCTCATCAAGCAGCATAATCTGCGGCTGCTGGGCAAGTGCCCGTGCAATAAGGACCCTTTGACGCTCACCAGCGCTTAAGGCATTCATGCTGCGGTTCATCAAAGAAAGGGTATCTGTCATCTCCATGGCCTGGTGGGCAATTTTGAAGTCTGTTTCTCCTTCAAACCTCCATTTGCCTAAATGCGGCGCCCGTCCCATTAAAACGATTTCCTGAACAGTGAAGGGAAAGATCATCAGGGATTCCTGGGGAACGACAGCGATAATCTTCGCCAGATTTTCCCTTTTGAGCTTATTGCAGGATGTACCGTTTATCCATATCTCTCCTTCCTGTGGTATGAGAATGCCATCGATAATATTCAGGAGGGTTGTTTTGCCGGAGCCGTTGGGGCCGAGGATTCCCATGAACTCGCCCCCTTTTACCTCAAAAGAGACGTTCTTGAGAACTTGGTGCTCGTTGTATCTGAATCCGATCTTTTCAAGTTTGACGATGGACATAGATCAGACGGCCCTCCTGCGTAAGAGGTAAATGAAATAGGGAGCCCCGCACATTGCAGTAATTACGCCCACCGGTAGCTCTGCGGGGGCTGTGACTGTTCTGGCGAGGGTGTCGGCAACAATAAGAAATGAACCGCCGAAGAGGGCAGAGGCTGGCAAAAGAAGTCTGTGGTCTGAACCCAAAAGCATCCTCATCATGTGCGGAATAATCAGGCCGACAAACCCGATGGTGCCACTAACAGATACGGCTACTCCCGTAACAAGTGAGGCGGCAAGCAAGAGGATCTTCTTGGTTTGTTCCACATTCACACCAAGTTGCATGGCCGTCTCTTCTCCGGAGACGATGAGATTCAGGTGTCTCGAATAGACGTACATGACAATGAAACCGATCATCAGAAAAAAGCCTGTCAAAATAACCTCGTTCCATTCGGCGAGACTCAGATCTCCCATTAACCAGAATATAGCGCTTCGCAGTTCTTTACTGCTGGTTGTGGAAATCAGAAACATAATGACTGCAGAAAAAAAGGCATTGACGATAACGCCTGCCAGGAGAAGCGTGGTGGAGTGGAGTTCTTTCTTTGTTCGGGCGATTCCGTAAACCAGGGCGATTGTAAGCAGCGCCCCTGAAACGGCCAGACCGGGAATTCCAAAAGGAATGACACTTGCTCCCGCAATGATGCCTATGATTGCCCCGACTGCCGCTCCACCGGATATCCCCAGGATATAAGGGTCCGCAAGGGGGTTGCGGAGGAGTCCCTGGAATACGACACCGGCAGCCGAGAGGGAAGCGCCAACAATACCTGCGAAGATGATTCTGGGCAGACGAATGGAAAAAAGGATCGTTTTTTCCGTCGAAATGAGACTGAGGTCTCCACTGTATATACCTGAAAGCAAGCCTTTGAGAAGATATATCATACCCAAGTGACTGGGCCCCACGAGCATCGAAATTACCGAAATGATGATCAAGACGGCAAAGAGAAAGAGACTCACTCTTATTACACGAGATAGAGTAACAACTTTATTATTTACGTTTCTGGTTGTCGCAAAAACGAAAATAGAAGAAAGTATAAAAATGGGTATGAAAAAGTACTTAAGCATTGTTCCTCCCGCGAGGATATTCGCGATGGATTGGTCCTGGGTTGCATCCTTTTTGGGGATAAGCTTCAATTATGATGCGAGGTGGTGTCCGCATTAATACCCGCCAAGATAACCCGCTATCTCCTCGATGCCGGAAATAACCTTAGGTGTCAGTCTGTACAGTGATTCGCTCGTATAATAGACCCGTCCTGTCTTGACGGCCTCAAGACTGCCCAGCCTTCTTATGAGACCCTTTGAAATTTCTTTAGTCATCGGACCTTGCCCCATAAAGATTACATCGGGAGATTGCCGGATTACCTCCTCAATGGAATATTTTGGGTATGGTGAAGCAGTATGGGAGGCGATATTTTGTAATCCCAGGAGCTTAAGGGCATCATCAATGATAGTGTCAGGCCCTGCAACAATTAACGGTTCCGGTTGAATTATAAATATTGCTTTTTTTCTAAAATAGGGAGGCGGGGATTTCTGCGCCTGCCGTTCATACTTGTGAATCACATTCTCAACTTTTGCCGCACGCTTGAAAGCCCGATCTCTTATACCAAGCACTATTCCTAAATCACGGATGCCCTGCGGAAGTTCCTTCAGGCGCTTTGCCCTGAAAACATATGTCTTAATATCGAGCTTCTTTAACCTGTCCTGGATTTCTATGGGATTACCATCATCTATCATAACGACCAGATCAGGCTTCATGGCGACGATGGACTCGATGGATGGATTCGAATAACCGCCGATTTTTGGTTTATCCAATGCCTCTGGCGGATAATCGCAAAAGGTGGTAACTGCTATA
>Ga0209777_10000420_pt1 | contig 70860 bp, 72 predicted proteins | sample FrelakmetHBP12HB_FD_187147 | JGI IMG/M metagenome (GOLD analysis project Ga0209777, IMG submission 187147) | Freshwater lake sediment microbial communities from the University of Notre Dame, USA, for methane emissions studies -HBP12 HB (SPAdes)... | ecosystem: Environmental > Aquatic >...
CTACAGATTCGGGGCTTTGTTTGGCCTTAGGTTCCATCTAATCCTCTCCTTTCTCAGATGTTATTATAACCCAAAACCGTCTCTTATTTTATCCCTTCATCTGTCCACTTTCCTTTGAAACGCTACAATCCGCCGAGGCATAGTGACTCGACAGGTCAAGGTCGTCAATCAACTGCCGGGCCAGGTTAGTCTTACCGGTTTGACGCGGTCCGACTATAACCTGCATAAATCGCCGGCGCTCAGTAATTCGTCCCTTTATCGTGTTCAAAATAGGTCTTTTGAACATACGTCAAATCCATGAGTTAACAATTTACTCAATTCTGTGAGTAAATTTGCTCAAAATGATGGCGAATGTCAAGCGCCTTATTGTGAATAAGTCGAAGAAAAAGGAAAGCCATTCACTTTTCTCAAACGGAATTTGCAGAAAGAGAATTAGGAGGTATTAAAATAAAGATGCATTTTTCAGCATTGAAATGTGTGTCCCTCTGTATGTCCTTTTCTTGGAAATCAGTATAAAATGACTACACAGGGTTGCACAAGGCGACACACGGCTTCCAATAAAAGCAAATACTTGTAATAAAACAGGTGACTTAGATATCTTTATAAGACTGCCTCTCACGCCGAAAACTCGGGTTCAAGTCCCGGTGGGACCACCATAAATTCTTTGTGATTCTGAAGACATAAGAATCACGTAGACTCATATTATAAGCCTACTTTCCACCCAGGCCAATACTAAAAACTACAAACTAAAAAAGAGCCGTTTGTGTCTCATGCTTGCTGAAGATGCACACTTGACATATAAGACCGGACTTCCTATAGTTCAACCATAAATAAGCAATGTCTTATCAAACGTGAAGGGTGCCCAACGTTTCGAGCACAGCGCGCAGAACGAGGCGAGCCTCGTTGATGTGCATCGAACCCGAGTGCGTACGAATCCCAACCAGAAAAAGTCAGGAAACTCCAGACCGAGAAAGCGTTGACAATCCTTTCAGTGGTGCGAAAATGGCAAGATAGATAGCTGGTACAATGAAATAGCACGAGGGGTAGAACCGACAAGTGCTGCAATGCTTTGTTCTATGATTCCACAGAGGAGGAGAAGGTTATGCATTTTTTAAAAAACGTCATTTACTGCTGTAGGAACGCAGCTGTCCCCATATTGCTTGTAATCAACGTGATGTTAAGCGGTTGCGGTCCATCATCTACGCAAGAAAGCCAACCTCCCACTCCGAAGGCGCCGAGCCTGATCTTTTCCACCTACCTGGGAGGCTCAACGCCCTGTGCCTCCTGCGGCACCACTGCTCTTACATTCGCGCAGAACACGGCCAGCGATATCCTGGGCAATACCTATGTGACCGGTGCCACCACAGTCTCCGATCTTCCCGTCACAGTAAACGCATACCAACGGGCACCCGTAGCAGGCAGCACGCTGTCGGCTTTTGTGGCCAAGTACGATCCCGCGGGCAAGCTGCTCTGGTGCACATACCTGGGCGGTGACGGCCAAAGCATGGGCACGGGTATTGCCGCCAGGCCGGGCGGTGGAGTTGCCGTCGTCGGCATAACAAGTTCCGATAGTGCAGGACCGTTCCCTACCATGAACCCCTATCAGCCGGGGAACAGCGGCCCTGCCACTACGACAGATTACTTCGTGACCGTATTCGATGCAAACGGCAAAATGCTTTACTCGACCTACTTTGGGGGAAGCGGAAATGAGGGGGATTCTGCCTTCAGCGATGACAACAGCAACGGCAACAACGTCTCTGTAGACGCACAGGGCCTGGTGTATTTCACGGGCTCGACCAACTCCGCCGGCATCGGGGCCAGTACAGTCAAATTCCCCCTGACGTCCAACGCCCTGCAGAAAACATTTGGAGGCGACCCCGTTAATAACACCGATGCGTTTTTGGCCATCATCAATCCCAGCCAAAGCGGTTTAGCGTCGCTGGTGTACTCAAGCTTCCTTGGCGGCACAAAGAATGAAAAAGGGCACAGTGTCGCGGTAAACGCTACCGGCAGCCTCATTGCCGTGGGAGGCTACACCGACTCCACAGACTTTCCAACAGTCAATGCGTACAGAAGTTCCTGTCCACCAACGGGCTGGTCGAGCAATGGTTTTATCACGCAGTTCACCTCAAGCCTGCCGGGCAACCTCTCCTCTCAATATAGGATGCGCTACTCCACATATCTCGGCGGTGATACAAGCGCAGCCCGGGATGATATCTACGGCATCACGCTCGATTCAAACGGGCTGATCGTGGCCACAGGTCGCACGGAGTCGGTGGATTTTCCCATGCTCGATTCATCCCAACCTTCCATTTACAATAGCGCTCCCAATCCCACTGCAACCTCGCGCAACGACCAGCCATATGTAGTGAAAATCAATCCTTCCTTGAGCGGCGCCGCATCACTTGTTTATGCTACCTTCCTGGGAGGCGGGTCGACCTCTGGAGGTGGAGGCGCCTTTTGCACCGGCGTGGCGGTAGATTCGAACGGTTCGACCTATGTGGGCGGTGAGACCAGTTCCCCGGGGGTACAATACACCCCTTCCAGTATTCCTACTACAGCCCCGGAGATGTTCCCGTACACCCCGGATGCACTGTTCCCTGCTTATCAGGGAGGGAAATTTGACGCAATGCTAATGCAGGTAAGCCCGGACGGCGGCACGCTTGCCTACTCCACCTTCCTCGGGGGGACGAACAGCGACCGTGCCTACGGGCTCGCCGTCGATCCTGCCGGAAATGTAGTAATCACAGGACTCACCTTCTCATCTAATTTCCCGGTGCAGAATCCTGCACAGAACTGGCCGGGCAACTCAGGCCAGAATGCCTTTGTGACGAAGTTCGGTAGGTGAATTCACTGCAAGAGGATGTCAAAGGGCGACGACGAGATTGTGCTTTTTGAAATGTCAACCCGCAAAACAGTCTAGTGGATTAGGGGTCAAATCTTTACTCTTGACATTTGGCATAATTTCTATCGATACACTTCGATCCCCAGTATACTGACTTAATTGTCAAGAATAAAGATTTGACCCCATCTAAGCCCAAGAGGGTGATGCACAACAAGATAGTGACCATCGACGAGAGGGTGCATGATCTGTTACAACGATACGGAAAGGCGGCGGAGATAAAAAGCCTGATAATTCAAAACAAAAACTTGGTACTCGCCGTTGAGAGTAAGATCGCCAGCTTTATGAAAGTTGATATAAATCGTGCTATTGAGGAGATAAAGGCCAATTAAGAACAATCGGTGATTGACTTTATCCCCTATGACTTGTCAAGCGAACAACTTAGTTCTTGGGCATGATCGATATCTTTGGGAGGAGAGGGAAAATGATTACAGTGAGACGCAATAAAATTATATTGTCCGTCATACTGACCCTTATATGCATTTGCTTCATTCCCAAGAAAGTAGATGCGCAGGCCATTAAAACCTCAGTCTCCGACATCCTTAGTAATCCAGACAGGTATGATGGAAAAGTGGTTCATGTAGAGGGGCGGGTCCAATCGCTGAAATCTAATACTCCTAAGAAAAGCAAACCATACACTACCTTTATGATAGTCGATTTTTCAAATAATGCTTTGAATGTTTTTACTTTTGGGACGCTCTCCATAAACAGAGGTGATTCGGTGACGGTCACAGGCCGATATCAAAAGGTCAAACAGATGCCTCCAAAATACACTTTCTATAATGAAATAGAAACTACAGAAGATGGTGTGAAAAAAAAGGAGAAATATTGAAAGGTATATATTTCTAATAAGAAGATAAATCTCATATCTCATCAGGACCGGATTTATTAGGAGACAATTATGTGGCTTATGACAAATTTTGGATTCTTTAGCATTGTTCAGAAAAAGGACGATGATATTCTTACAGTAAGAGCGAGAGCGAGAAGTGATCTTGAAACCCTGAAAGAAAGATATATCCCAACGCTTGGTCACATTCTCAAAGGAGAAGGAACAGACTATCAATATCGTGCAAAGGTTTCACGTGAAGATATGGCAGAGGCGATGAAAAGAATTATAATGGACATCGATTATCCGAACTTCAAGAATTCGGTGGCTGAAAAACAAGGTCGTAAAAGGGCAAGGATCTATGGGGAAGTGTGGGATTGTCTTTTAAACCTTCAGAAGTAACAGGTGCCAGGGAGATATCAAAATGGGTTATCCAAAAGAGTGCAACAACATCATTATAATTTTATAATAGGGGTTCTTCATTAATAAGTTGTGGAAATATTTCGAATGTCAAAGATGCGGGAAATGTTGTCTTGAACTCGGTTTACCTTATAATTCAGAGTCACTCTCAAATATGTCTACATATCTAAATATTTCCGAAAAACAAGTTATCGAAAAATATTATGGGGAATTATCAGCAGACCGTTCTAAATGGGAATCGAATGACAGCAAGAGAATTCCATGTCCTTTTTTAAAAAGCACTTGTGAGGGATATTATTGTGAAATCTATCCTGCAAGACCAGAGGGCTGCAGAGTGTATCCAATGGAATCAGTAGGCGCACGATTTTGCTCAAGATGGGAGATTGCAATCTTGAAATTGAAACAAGAACAGGAAGAAGAAATATAGGAAGGAGCTCATCGATATTCAAGATGTCCCCAAAACCCAATACCACACAAACTCCGAGACTCTTGACGTTAAAAACGGCGTCTGAATATTTAGGGCTCACTGTATGGAGTCTGCGCACAAGGATTTGGGCTGGTGAAATACCAGTAGTGAGATTTAGAGGAGGTAGAAAGATATTTATTGATCGGCAAGACCTTGAGGTCTTCATCCAGAGAAATAAAGAAACATATACGTAAAGGTGAAACCCAGAGCTGATTCTTATGTCTGCTCGGTGGTAGTGGAGGGAAGGGGTAGGGTGGCGAAATTCCTTGTGGTAACTTTGGGGTGCTTTTTGTTGGTAATGGTTGAAAATATTGCACTGATTGTGCTTACTGAACGACACTAAAAATCTTTTGTCAATCTAAAATTAAAGGAAAACACCGAAATATCTATGGTTTTTAAAAAACTACTTTTTGGGGTTCGATTCCCGCCGCCTCCACCATTACTAAAGAGTTGCGGACGACGATTTATCGGCCGTATTTCTTGTCAAGAATAAAGATTTGACCCCCAATACTGACAGTTCTCTATTTATCAACATAATCAACATAAACACCGTCGACTTGGCAAGAGCGCCCATTTTGTATAAAAGTAAGTTTCCCGCAACTATAATAATTGGCTCCACTCCATACTAATATTGCCTTCTCTCTTACTGGAGTCTCAAGACATAATGAGGTCTTAATAATGACACCAGAATTCGTATCTTTGTAGAAATTAATGTCGAGAGTGGTTACGTATACTATGTACTCTTTCGCCCAGGAAAGTGTACCCGACATGCAAATAATTATCAGCGTGAGCAAAAAAAAGACCCTTTTCATCTTTTCCACCTCCAACGATATTTTGTACTTATGCTTAGTTCACGAAGAATTTGGTAAATTCGCATCTAGATTTCCACGCTAACGGTTGTCAAAAAACAGACGCAGTTTCGATGCCTTTCTTTGTTAATGCCCACACACCTCGAGGTGCCTCGTGGACCTGCTTCAAAATACCTTGTTCCCGCATCACCCTGACTTCCCATTCAGCACTTTTCTGCCACCTGATTGTACCGGAAGAAATATCAGATCGGTCGAAATCGGTAAGTTGGTCATTCATGCTTTCTTCCAGTTCCTTCAAAACCGTCATCCGATCAGCCTTGCCATCGTGCTTCTTGAGAACTCTTAGAAGGGGATCTCTAAAGGCACGTTGAGGCGTCTTTACTCGACCAACTAAGTTAGGTTGGGATGCCTCTTTTAAAACGGCAGGTCTTTGCGTGGAGGGTTTATCCAGGGAGGCTATTCGACGCAGAACAGTGTTTGGTGTGTCCTCAAAAGGGCGGGCTTGAGTTTGCAGCCATGCATAGACTTCCTCATCGATACGAATTGTCGGCATTGTCTTTTCCTCCTATCATAGTGTTACACTTTAACACTATGATAGTAAAAACACAGAGAGATGTCAAGAAAAAAATCATATCTATCACTCCTATTCCCATCAACTTCACTGCATTTACCAAGAACTGCCATTTTAGCCATCAATAGCTGAATAAATATAAGCACATAAAAACTTAAATCAGAGATTCTCAGACATCATTCAATAAGAAAATCATCATTAGTGAACTGAACAAAACCTATTTAGATAAATATAGCAGGTTCCCCCCCTCAAAAGGTTCATCAATCTTACAATAATAAAAAATAATTTAAGGAAGAATAACCAGACTAAAAATAGATTAACTTTTAGAAGACCCATTAATCCAGAATATGGAATAAGAATAATCCTTTCTGGTAAAGATTAACAGATTAACAAGATTTCCTTGTACGTCTTCAAATGGTTTTGGACAAATTGGATCAGAAACTAAGAGAGGGTTTCAGCTCTCATATAATCCATTCCTGCTTTTCAGGCAAGTCTCAAAAAGCGATTTCAAGATAGGGGGTCAAATCTTTACTCTTGACATTTGGACTAATTCCTCTCAAGACCCTTTGAGCCCCAATACACTGAATTTCTTGTCAAGAATAAAGATTTGACCCCGATATCTCGGGCTGCAACGTAAGTGTTGACGGTGGTTTCAGGAGATTGGTGTCAGATATTTACGTGAATCCATAGCAGGAGGATGAGCATGCCTCAACGTGTGAATAGTTTCCTCTTGGAGGTTTTTAATAGACGTGTGAGAAAACCCTTATTCAGCGTTTCTTCACTGTGGAAAATGATTCCTCCATCCCTGGCTCGAGAATGACTCATTTCAGGGGGGTAATCGCCTTCATCAATGAGCTTTTTAGTCGTAACTGTTGCTGTTGGAGCAATTCTGTTACTTGTAACGTTATCCATCAAAAACGTATGCCGTTTCATGTTCAGCAATGCCCTTTCCACTATGCCGCCATATTTGTCACCTGTCTTTTCCTTTTCAGCACTTAGAACATCATATGCTTTTTTAGAGATGATAATTGTGACAGATTTCCTGCCCTCCACTTTATTTCGTTCGCGCCATCTGCGAATCCGCTCTTTTCCCGTTTTCATAGGGCATTCCGATGTTACAAGTAACGTTACCGTAATGTTCTGTTGGTGAGATATTGCCTTTTCATAGGGGAAATATACGGCTAGGTTTGCTTGTAAGTCAAGAAAATTTTTTTGTTAAATAATGGGAGGCGTTGCTGATCAGTTTCCGCTGATACGCCGGCATTATTTCTCTAAATCACCCCTTTGAGCCCGAATACCTATATTTCTTGTCAAGAATAAAGATTTGACCCTCAATATATACGGAAATCTGAGCCGCCCACCCAAAGATGAGACGGCTCATTTAATATGCGCATCAACTGTGCGATTGCAAAATTATTGCCGGCATTCAGACGGCAGGATCTTTCCTAGTGGATCTACTGCCCCTTAAAACTGGGTTTTCTTTTTCCTATAAAAGCGGAGATCCCTTCCTTCGCGTCGGCCGTCTTCCCTACCCAGATTAGCCCTCGCCGCTCCAGTTCGAGCTGTCGTTCGAGCAATCCGAAAAAGGCATTATTAAAATTTTCCTTTACGATAGAGTAGGATACTGTCGGGCCTGAAGCAAGTTTCAGCGCAATATCCATAGTAGTGTTTTCAAGATCACTGTCTTCGACTACTTTGTTGACGAGTCCCATCTGGAGGGCGTCTTTTGCATCGAATACAGGGTCCAAGTATACCAGCTCCGACGCCTTGCCGAATCCAATCAGTAGTGGCACCATGAGGGTCCATGCGCCGTCAGGAATCAATCCGATGGAAGTATACGCCTGCCTGAACTTCGCTGATGAAGCGCATATCCTGAGGTCACACGCGGCTGCGATACTCACTCCCGCCCCGGCAGTCGTCCCATTGATCATGGCAAGTACGGGTTTTGAACTACGGCGGATGCCAACAATCGTAAAGTGTAAGAGCTTTGTCAGCTGCCGCAGTGTCTCGCTTACATCGGGGGAGCTTTCAAAGAGCGCCACATCGCCTCCTGCGCAGAACGCCTTGCCTTCCCCGGTAAGTACGATCACCTTCACATCCTTGTCGTCCGCGCAAACTTCCAATGCCCTGATGATATCCGTAAATAGATCGAAATTAACAGCATTAAATGCCTTGGGCCGGCTAAATTTGATGACAGCAACCTGATTGGCCTTTTGAAAAATAATATTTTCGTACTGCATCTGCTTCCTCCTCCTTTATTTATTTGTTAGATGATGATTCCAGATTGTTTATTCCGTGACGCCCACCGTCGCCTGCAAAGAGATTAGAGGTTCGTGTTGAGTTTAGTGAGCAGATTAACCAACATTTCCCTTTCGTCGTCAGTGATGCCTTTATATGACTCGGCCCTTAATTTCGTAGCAATGAGTTGGAAGTGGGGCTTCAATGCCATGCCCTTTCTGGTTAAGGCAATAAGACTGATACGACTGTCGGCAGGTTCACTCTTTTTTTCTACATAACCCCTTTTAATCAATTTGTTTACCAGAGCCGTGATCGTGGACTTGTCCTTGTCGATGATTCTTCCGATTTCTGACATGGGTAAGGGCCCTCGCGCCATCAGAGAACCCAGTATCTCGCCGTGGGATGGGGCCAATCCTTTGATATGATGGGTCTTCATTTCACGGGAAAGGAAGCGATTGGCCTTGTATTGGATGCGTCCGATCAGAAATATGATATGGTCCTTTTTCATGAAAGCAATATAGTTTTATATCAAACCATTGTCAAGAATTTTTGTGGTTGAAATGTTGAATTCAAAATATTATGAATTTTGGAACAGTTTTATTGACATTTGCGTTTAATATGTTACAGTTGCAACGAAGCCTCCTACGTTGCTACCTCCAAGTTTGCACACGTTTGGAAACGCTTCAGAGGCTTGGGTTAGGCTTCGGCATAGCCCGGGCCTCGCCTTTTTTGCTGACAGTTGATTCATCGCAGTCCTTCCACTTTCTTTTTATCATTAGCTTGATTCAGAATATAAATGTTGGTATATAAAAAACTCACCGCGTATGTGAAAGTAGCCCTTCTTTCATTCGCTGTCAGAAAGACAGGGTTTTCATAGCTGATTGTCAATGGAAACGCTGCTCAAACAAAAAGGCAGGTGCCGTCATAGAAGCAATCGCTGCGGTCACTTCAACACATATATTAAAGTAATACATTAACCATAAAGGCAGGTATGTGAAGGATGAATTTCAAGAAACCTTTCGTTTTCTCGGTGATGATTGTGATGGTATTCATTCTTATGATGTTCGTCTCCTGCTCCAGGTCAGGTGAAGATGCAAAAAAGGGAGCTGCATTGGATGTAAAAAGCACGGCTTTCGGTAACGCGAAATCGATGTCAGACAAGTATACCTGCGACGATGTGGACGTATCGCCTCCCTTGGAGTGGAAAAATGTCCCGGCAGGTACAAAGTCTTTTGCCATCATCTGTGAAACACCTGACGCCCCGACGGGCAACTGGGTGCAGTGGGTAATATATGATATTCCCGCCGACATAACGAGCCTGCCCCAATCCGTAGCCAAGACGGCGCAACTTGATTTCGGCGCCAGGCAGGGGAAGAATGACTTTGATCAGTTGGGCTATGCCGGCCCCTGTTTGCCTGCGGGCGAGCATCGCTTCTTCTTCAGGGTTTATGCCCTGGATGGCCCGACAAATCTGAAGGCAGGTGCAAAAAAGGAAGAGCTCGTTGAGGCCATGAAAGGTCACATCCTCGCAGAGGGCGCATTGATGGGCGTGTATGGGCGGGAATAGAGGTTATAACGGCGATTATGTTGGAATTCGCCGTATCAAATTCGGGGCAGGCTTATCGAGTCTGGAATAACGATAAGAAATTTATTTCACGGGAAAGACAAGGTCGGAGCAAGTTTCAAAGGATTAAGGACTAATAGATCAAAGTTAATCTGACTAAGGGGGTATGGTTATGGATTTTATGACGGGCATGGGTTACTGGGGGATCATCCTTCTTGCTATTATCAATGCGATCATCGTTTCACGAATGAAGGTAGTGATTCATGGCGAAGAAGAAGGTGATGACGAAAAGGGAGGCTCGTGCAGTGTGGGCTGATCCGTAATCCTGCGGGATTGAGGCTGCCTGCTCCACAGGGGTGCTTTTATATCCTCGTTTCTTTATTTAAAAGGAGAATGATCATATGGAATACTTAGCTAAACATTGGGCCATATTAGTCATCATGATTTTATATACGGCAGGCTGTCTGGGGATAGGCCAGTGGTTTAAGAAGAGGGCTGCTGAAGGTGTCGATGCCTTTTATGTCGCGAAGAGGTCGATACCCGGCTGGGCCATTTCCCTTGCCTTTTTTTCTACATTCATCAGCACAAATACATACATCGGACAGGCGGGGTTCTCGTTTCAGGCGGGCCTATCCTGGGCATGGGTCGGTTTCTACTGGACTGTCTTCTGCATGATCTCCTGGCTCCTCTTGGGTCCAAGGATGAGGGTGCAGACAGCCAAGTTGAGCTCCGTCACAATTCCGGATTATTTTGACTTCCGGTATAAGAGCTCATACTCCAAGGCCATCAGAATTTTTTCCGCCATCATCATCCTGTTCGCCACCCTGTGGTATATGACGGCGATTGCCAAGGGCTGCGCCCATCTATTGACCTCCACGCTGAGTATACCTTATGCGTGGGGCGCATTCCTGGTTATTTTTATTACGACCCTCTACTCAGTCATGGGCGGCATGTACAGCGTCCTCTGGACGGACGCCGTGCAGGGCCTCATCATGTTCTTTGTGGCCATTCTCATGGTCATGATTCCGGCCATGTACGTGGGCGGCTGGGAGCCACTCATGGCCAGCGTAGCCAACACGGCGCACCTGACGGCGAAAGGCCAACCCATAGGAAACGGCCTCATGACCTTTTGCACCCTCGTTTCTTTCGCGTACATCACGAGTATCGGCCTTGCCGTCGGCATGAAACAGATCTCCGAGCCACGCTGCCTGATCCGGTTTTACTCCATCGACAATGCGAAGAGCATGAAGTTCGCCATGATCGCCACCCCGATCTTTCTGGGTATTTCACTGGCCTGTGTGTTCGCAGTCGGCGCCCTCGTGCACGGGATGGCTACGGACCAGGAAGCCACCTATCTCATCAGGCACACGGATGAAGTTGTCGGATTCATGCTGGCGAAATTCGGAAATCCCTGGGTGACGGGGATCGTCATGGCGGGTCTCTTCGCTGCCGGCATGTCCTCCTACGCAGCAGTATCGATCATCGTCGGCACAGCATTTGTCGGCGACATATGGAAAGTTATAAAACCTCTGGAACCAAAGGCGCAGGTTATTTATACGAAACGGATGATGTGGCTCTACAGCCTTATCGTCTTTGTTCTGACACTTTATCCCCCTGCCGGTATCGTGGAACTGACGGCCTTCTCGGGGGCCGTATTTACGGCAGGCTTCTTCCCGGCCGTATTCGGCGGTCTCTTCCTGCGTTGGGGAACAGGGAAGGGCGCCTTCTATTCCATGATCATTGGTATCGCAACGACCGTGATCTGGCGCTTCGGCCTGCGTTTTTATCTGCCCGGCATGAAGGATATCCACGAAATCATACCAGGCTTCATCGTATCCCTCATCGCCTATTTCATCATCTGCAAGCTGACGGTGAGCGACATACCCGACAAGGAACATCTCGATCACGTCTTCCACACAAAGGCGAGCTGATCATGCGTTGTTAATGGAAATGGTGTCCCGCGCATCGAGAGCGGGGCACCATTTTTTTCACATCCCGGAGGTGAATCTATGGGAGCACAGATTATACATGCGAGAGAAGACTGGGAATCCCGTAAGAAGGAATACAAGACGCGTATGGCCAAGGCGCAGGTCTTGACGGATGGGGGCAAAGGCAAGATTGTAGAGCCCTCCCGCACCGTGGCCCTCCTGGAGGCAATTATCCATCCCGGAGACCGCGTGGCTCTGGAGGGGAACAATCAAAAACAGGCCGAGTTTCTGGCCGATTGTCTCTGTAATGTCGATCCTGGGAAGGTGAACGGGCTTCATATGGTGCAGTCGGTAATTGCACTTCCTGCCCACTGCGAGATATTCGTCCGTGGTATAGCCAAGAAAGTTGATTTCTCATTCTCCGGACCGCAGGCTGTGCAGGTAACAAAGCTTGTGAATGAATCGAAGATGCAGATTGGGGAGATTCATACCTATCTCGAACTGTTCGCTCGGTACTTCCTCGACCTTACGCCGCAAGTCGCATTGGTCGTCGGTGTCTTGGCGGACAAGAACGGCAACCTCTACACAGGCCCCAATACGGAGGATACGCCCGCCATCGTGGAGGCTACACGGTTCAAACAGGGCATAGTTGTGGCGCAGGTGGAGAAGGTGACAAGCAAGCTGCCCCGGATTGACATTCCCGGCGGATGGGTGGACTTCGTCATCCCCACGGGAAAGCCTTGCTACATCGAGCCCCTCTTCACCCGGGACCCGGCCCAGATCAGGGATGTGCATGTTCTCACGGCCATGATGGTAATCAAGGGGATCTATGCGGAATACGGACTGCGTTCCCTCAACCACGGGATCGGCTATGCAACAGCGGCCATTGAGCTCCTTCTTCCCACCTATGCCGCAGGGCTTGGTCTGAAGGGCAAGATATGCACACATTGGGCCCTCAATCCACATCCCACGATGATTCCGGCCATTGAAGCGGGCTTTGTGGAATCAATCCATTCCTTTGGCTCCGAGGTGGGCACAGAGGATTACGTCTCATCCCGATCGGACATCTTTTTCGTGGGACCGGACGGTAATCTCAGGTCGAACCGCGCCTTCTGCCAGGCCGTCGGGCATTATGCTGTGGACGCCTTCGTAGGCTCCACGCTCCAGATCGACAGATACGGGAACAGCTCCACTGCCGTTGCCGACCGCATCGCAGGATTTGGCGGCGCACCCAATATGGGCTGCGATTCTCCCGGCAGACGCCATTCCAGCGAGGCATGGGTCCAAGTGGGAAAGGAGAGCGGTATGCGGGCAGGCCTTATAGGCGATATGCCCCGGGGCCGCAAACTCGTCGTTCAGATCCTGGAGACCCGCGGGCCGAAGGGCATACAGTGCTTTGTTGACAAACTTGACGCCTGGGAGTTGATGAAGCGGGCCGGCCTTAAGGTGCCGCCCGTCATGATTTATGGCGATGCAGTCACCCAGATTGTGTCTGAAAAAGGTATCGCCCATCTGCACAAGTGCGCCACACTCGCGGAGAGAGAGGCTGCCATAAAGGCAGTTGCCGGCGACACGGACCTTGGCATGGCGGCAAAAGCAGACGAGACTGCGGAATTGAGAAGGCGCAGGGTCGTTCAGATGCCTGAAGACCTGGGAATCGATATAGCTAAGGCGAACACTTCTCTCCTTGCAGCCCGATCTATGGACGATCTTGTGGCATGGTCAGGCGGGCTTTATAAGGTGCCGAAACAGTTCCGATAGGAGAAGGACAGGAAACTGTCTTTGAAGACTGGGCTTGGTGATAGAATAGGTAGCTTGCATTCAGGAAAATCTGTCCTTCTCTTTTTTCCTCAACTTTACGAGTGCCTTCCCGGCCTTTTTTTCGGCCTTGCTCTGGGCCTCGGTTGTATCACTCATAGCTTTGCGCGGGTCTGGCTCTGTCGGCGGGCTGATGGATCCCTCCAATTTCTCGGAAGCAGCGTGAGCTTTCTTTTTTCTTGCCCTCTCAATCAAGTATGTGGCGAATGATTTCCCGAACTGTCCCAGGAAACCCGCGGCTATCACGATGATAACCCACTTTATGACCTGCTGATAATCGATTTCATTCATTTCTTTTTTTCAATATGCATCTTCTGGTTCATTGCTGTTTTCAATTTCGCATGGAAGGCTAACATAGAAAAATCGAAATTGCAGCAAGAAGCTAATCTATAATTGGCGGAATCTTCTGGTAGATACTGTTCATTAGTCAAAAGTTTCTAAAAGAGACGTCTTTCGTCATCCGCATCAGGAGCATAATTCCCGCTACAATCATGATGACCATGATGGCGGAGAAGATATAGACGAAACCGAGATGCCATGTGTCCTTCACCCAACCGACCAGATAGATCGAGAGAGAGCCAACTCCGAAAATTAAGACGGACGCGAAACCATAGCCGGTGCTGCGCCACCGTGGGGGCGTAAATTTGGCGATGAGACTGTTTTCAATAGGCTGGATGCCTAACGCAAAAAAGACGTAGACAGCGGCAGCAGCGAAAAGGAACTGCTCTGTCCCATATGCCATGATGATCACAAAGGGCAGGCTTATAACGTTGAACATAAGATACAGCCAGCGCAATTCGAAGCGGTCTGCCATCTTCCCGCCGAATAGTTGACCCACGATCCCGACAATATAGATAATCGATGTCAGTATGCCGGCAGCCATCGTGATCGCGGCCGGTGCCTGGAAATGAAGGAGATCTGAAAGAAAGGATGCCTTCCATTCGAGATAGGCAGGCAGGACCACAATATTTATCCGATAGGCGAGGCCGCCGAGGGTGACGATGGTGAAAAAAAGGATGATAGACGGCAGGAAAGCTCCATGGCCTTTCTTGAAGGTCTGGCTCTTTTCGTGCGCATGGATGAGAGCGGTTTCGTCGATCTTCGCAAACAACATTGCAATACCCCAGAAGAGTGCAAATACAGCGGCGGCGAGGTATGCGGCTTTCCATCCCGCAACCCAATTAAGGAAGCCCGCAAGAAAAGGGGCCGCCGTAAGTCCGATACTTCCGGCGATGGCGTTAATCCCCAAGGCCATCCCACGGTTCTTCACGCCTAAGGTGATGAGACCCATGCCTGCGGGATGACAAATGCCGGCGAAGATGCCGATCACGGCCAAAGACAGCATAATTTGCAAAGGAGAGCTTGCAAAAACTGTCATGATCGCCCCTATGCCGGTTCCGAAGAAGCAGATTATAAGAGCAATCCGGTTGCCGAAACGGTCGGCAAAAACGCCCCAGGGCAGGGAGAAAAGGCCAAAGCCAAGGTACATGGGGAAGCCCAACTTTAGAACATCTTCAAGGTTCATTTTCAATGATAGGACGAGAGGAATCGCCAATGCGGGGAAGGCCAGTTCATAAAAATGAAACAAGAAGTGTGCTGAAAAGGTAAATAGGACAATTTTCTTTTCATTGCTCATTGCAGAATGTTTCATGTTTCTGATCCTGACACGCGTGCGATCTTGAAAGATTTCTGACCTACTGCCATTATAAACAGCAAATTTCAAGCTAAAGTTCCGCTGTGCCATTCTTCCAGGCGTCTCAATCAGTTAATTTTAAAGAGCGCTTTTTCCTGAACAGGTATTATGGCATTTCGCACCCGTAAATGAGTTTTTATGAATTGCATAATAGCCATAAGAGGAATAAGATTCATCCGGTATAAAAAGTACATGTATGCATCCATTTTGTAAAACTAAGAAAGGAGAAAGAAGAATGAAGATAAGAATGACCATCAATACCATGTTTGCCATGTTTATGTTATTAGTTATGGGTTTTCTTCCGGTAGATGCCTCTTTTGCTGCCACAGCTAAGGAGATTGATGTCAGCGTCGATGTGGCTCTCGATCGCTTTGGGAGAGAAGTGAACGGCGCGCAGGAGTTTCTCAAAGCCGCCAAAGGTGTTCTTGTCATCCCTAACGTCATGCAGGCTGGTTTTATCGTCGGTGGCCAATACGGCGAAGGCGCCTTGAGAATCGACGAAAAAACCGTTGATTACTACAATATCGTGGCTGCTTCTTTCGGCCTTCAGATAGGGGCCCAGCAAAAAGACATTATTCTGATATTCATAGACGAAGGAGCCCTGAAGAAGTTCCGTAACAGCGACAACTGGCAAGCCGGTGTCGATGGCACGGTGACGGTGGTCAATGTCGGCGCCGAGGGTTCCGTGGACACGACTAAAATCAATCAACCCATTGTCGGGTTTGTGTTCGGTCAGAAGGGGCTCATGGCTGGCGCGACCGTAGAAGGCGCGAAAATCACCAAGCTGAAAAAATAGTGCTACAACGGATGGGCGCATAGACCTGGGGAAGGCAAAGACCAGCTGAATGTTGTCCCGAGGCGATCCAGCGGCGGGTGCGACTGGTATCTGAACCGTTTATGGTGATAAATGCGAGAGGGTGCAAGTTGGATAGGCTGACGGCCACTTTTCCGGGGTTGTGGGGTCGACTACAACCTGGCGTATGGGGGCTTCAAAAAAATATTGGATTAGATGCGATTTAATGTTGCTTTTTTTGTCCGCAAAATTTATATATATCTTCATAAAAGGTCCTATCGATCCCGATGGATCGATGTTGCCGCCTATGGCGGATCTACAATAATAAAAAGGGAGGATGAAGTATGAATAAAGAAGATCTCGTCAATGTAGTTGCAAAAACTACCTGCAGCAAGGCAGAGGCAGCCAATGTAGTGAATGCCGTCCTTGATGCAATCAAGAAAGGGTTGAAGAAGGGAGGCAAGGTTACTCTCGTTGGTTTTGGTACCTTCTCCGTTTCTAAGAGGGCTGCCAGAACAGGGAGAAATCCTCAGACCGGCAAACCGATCAAGATTGCCGCTAAGAAGGTCCCCAAGTTCACGGCGGGTAAGGCATTGAAAGATGCCGTGAAATGATTTGTACTCATGATAAGAAAAGCTGCAAGTATATAGTTATAGATGATAATACATGAGAGGGTGGGAGCTGGTCCCCACCCTTTCTTGTTTATGGCGAGGCGTATTGTTCTTGTCTCTAAGATAGACGCCAGCTGAGAAACAAGATCGAAAGAGTTGGAATGCAGTGGAGATGCTATGTCTAGGTCATTTCGTAGCATCGCAAGCGTATGTGAGAAAGGAGCCCGATAAAATGATAATCCCTGCGAAAGATTCGTTGGATCTCGGTATAGTAGTCAGCGACATCGAGGCCAGTCTCAACTTCTATCAGGATATCTTGGGATTGGAGTTTGTGGGAATCACGCCGGTATGGTTTGGAACTATGCACCGACTAAGATTCGGCACCAGCGACTTCAAATTGATTGATCCGAAGACTCCTCCTCCCAGGGGATCCATCGGCCTGGAAAATCAATTGGGATTTCGCTACGTGACTTTTGTCATAAAGAATATCGCCCAAGTGTGTTCTGAACTCAAGAACAAGGGTATTGAATTTACGTTGCCCGAAACGGAGATTCGGCCAGGCATGCGCATTGCCATGGTAAAAGACCCTGACGGAAACATCGTGGAGTTTGTCGAACGAAGCTGAAAGACCCGATTGAATCACCGCCTAATTGTTATAATATTGCCACGCGTCGAAAGATTAGCGTAATCGAAATAAAGAGACTGAATTCGATCGATCTTCGGAAGTCGTCAATATAAGGAGGCTAAAATGAAATCGCTGATCTGGAAATCTCTCCTGCCGCTGCTCTTGGGAATCATCATCGCATCACTCCCAGTGCCGCAGGGGCTGACTCTGACTGCCTGGTATTATTTTGCCATCTTCACTGCTGTTATTCTTGCTCTGATTCTGGAGCCTATTCCGGCTGCCGCCATAGGGTTTATAGGTGTCTTCCTGGTCGCGGTCCTGGGACTCGCAGGAGCGAAGCCTTCTGATTCAATCAGGTGGGCGTTATCCGGTTTTTCCAATACGACGGTCTGGCTCATATTCGGGGCATTCATGTTCGCCCTAGGCTATGAGAAGACAGGGCTTGGCAAACGCATTGCCTTGGTGCTGGTGGAGTTTTTGGGCAAGAGGACCCTGGGTTTAGGGTATGCGATAGCCTTTTCTGATCTGATTATCGCCCCATTTACACCTTCGAACACTGCACGTAGCGCCGGCACGATTTTCCCCATCATCCGCAACATCCCGGGCCTTTACGATTCTGCTCCGGGGGAGACGACCCGCAAGATCGGGGCGTATATTATGTGGACCGCCTTTGCAACTACCTGTGTGACCAGTTCTATGTTTATCACGTCTTTGGCCCCGAACCTGCTTGCCCTTGAGTTGGTTAATAAGACGGCAAAAATAAGCATTTCCTGGACAGAATGGTTTCTCGGATTCCTGCCTGTTGGTGTTATTCTCTTTTCTGTTCTGCCGTACCTCATCTACAAGATTTACCCGCCGGAAATAAAATCGAGCGAAGAAGTCCAATCTTGGGCATCTCAAGAGTTGGGCAAGATGGGCAAGTTTACCCGCAAAGAACTGGTGATGGCTCTGCTGGCCATTCTCGCCTTGACTCTGTGGATATTCGGAGGAAGCATCGTGGATGCCACAACTGTCGCAGGAGTGGTCATATCTTTGATGCTGATTACAGGAATTGTGGCGTGGGACGATATCCTGAGTAACAAAGCCGCCTGGAATGTCCTCGTTTGGTTTGCCACACTCGTGGCCATGGCAGACGGCCTTAACAAGGTGGGGTTTGTGACATGGTTCGCCAAGAGCGCATCAGCACTCCTGACGGGGATGTCGCCCATAGTTATCATGGTCAGCCTCGTAGCAATATTTTTTGTAGTCCATTACATGTTTGCGAGCATCACCGCGCACGTAACGGCAGTGCTGCCTGTTATGTTGGCAGCAGGTGCACTTGTGCCGGGCATTCCCGTCAAGGTTTTTGCCCTTCTTCTCTGTTACAGCTTGGGGATAATGGGTGTCATATCTCCGTATGCCACTGGTCCTGGCCCAGTCTATTTCGGGAGCGCTTATGTCAACCGTAAAGATTTCTGGACCCTGGGACTCATTTTCGGACTGATCTTCCTTGCTGTGCTCTTAGCCGTTGGCACACCGTATCTACTCGCTATCAAGTCGTGATATTGATGGAGAAGATAGGCAGTATTTTAAGGTCGTACGAAATGATCTAACCTGACCAAGAAGGGAAAAAATTCAGAGTGAAAGGGGAACATATGTCGTCCTATAGAGTTGCCATCATCCCGGGGGATGGGGTTGGAACTGAGGTTGCATCAGAAGCTGCCAAGACGCTACAGACAGTTGCCGATAAATATGGCTTCGGATTGAAGATGGAAAATTTTGACTGGGGGTGCGACTATTATTTGACGAATGGAATTATGATGCCCGTAAATGCACTTGAGATATTGCAGGGATTTGACGCAATTTTTCTGGGCTGCATCGGTGATGCCAGTAAGGTTCCTGATCATATATCGCTTACTCTGCTTCTGGCAATTCGAAAAGGCTTTGATCAATACATAAACCTGCGACCTATCAAACTCTATCCCGGGGTTGAGTCACCGGTGAGAACCGCAACACCTGAGACCGTTGATATGGTGGTAATCCGCGAGAATACGGAAGGAGAATATTCGGCGGCAGGAGGGTTTTTCAAGCTGGGCACTGCTGATGCCTTTGCCATGCAGACCGGCATTTTCACGCAGAAAGGGTGTGAGAGGGCGATTCGCTATGCCTTTGAGCTTGCCAGAAAGCGGAAAAAGTTTGGCGATGAAGTCCCCGTCGGCATGGTGACTAACTGCACGAAATCCAATGCCCTCAACTATTCCATGGTTTTTTGGGATTCAGTGTATAAGAAAGTGGCAGCAGAATACCCGGACATAAAGACCGACATGGCATTGGTCGACGCCCTGACTATGTGGTTTGTCAAGAACCCCGAATGCTTCGACGTGATCGTGGCCTCCAATCTCTTTGGCGACATCATCACCGACCTCGGAGCGATGCTTCAGGGAGGGATGGGGTTTGCCGCCGGTGGAAACATCAATCCGGAAAAAATCTATCCATCCATGTTTGAACCTATCCACGGCTCAGCCCCGAAATATGCAGGAAAGGCGATAGTCAATCCTATTGCAGCGATTGAATCAATCCGAATGATGCTGGATCATCTGGGAGAAGAGCAGGCAGCTCTGGATATACAGAGGGCCGTAGTGAAAACCCTCACCCTGGGAAAAGTGAAGACTGCTGATATGGGCGGGGCAAACAAAACCCATGAAATGGGTGATGCAATCAGGCAGGCTATTCTAAAAAAATAAGTTAATCCAAAAACACTTCTGAGAACTTCCGTACGGGCCGTATGACAGGAGCATCATTTGTAAACCTGGAGCAGGTCTTCGCCCGCGGCATAATGGGTAGCAGCCTCTGCCTTCCTGTAATCGTAAACGGACCGGACATAATTTGCCTCTGCAGTAGTCAGCAAGGTAACGGCATCAAGAACCTCAGTTGCCGTGCCCACTCCTTCATCGTAGCGCGCTTTGTTGATGCGCAGATTTTCCTGCGCTTGGCTCGCGGCATCCCGTGTTACCAGGATGCGCTCATATGCATCCTGAAGGTCGAGAATGTACCTCTGAACCTCGATCTTGATTTCATCTACAAGCTTGGCTCTCTGATCGACAAGACGCGATTTTCGATATTTCGTCTTCTTAAGATCTGCCAGGGAGCTGCCACCTTCGAACAGGTTAATGTCGAAACCGAGGATTAATGACCAGTTGTCGTCATGAAGCGAGTAGGCGTTCTCCATGTAATCATAAGAGCCTCTTGCGAAGAATTTTGGCAGAAACTCCGATTTTTTCGAAACACTTTCAAGGTCGAGGGATTGCAGTGTCTTGTCCACAATTTGGATCTCGGGACGTCCTGCAAGGGCAGTCTGCCAAGCCTTATCAAAGTCGAGACTTCCCGGCGCCGATATCTCCCGGTCCTGCTCAATGGCGTGAACCTGCCAGTACAGCGGTCTCAGGAGAAGGTTATTCAGCCGTGAGGCACGTATAGACTGTATATTCTTGGCGGAAAGGAGCCTCTGGCGCACATCGGAGAGCCTGACCTGGGCCTGAAGCAGGTCGTTCTTCGTGATGGCCCCCGCGCCATATAGGTTTTGCGCATTCTTAAGGTGGGCTTCAACGCTTTCGACCTCTTTCCCCGCAACCTCCACGAGCCGTTGCGATTCGAGAAAGTCATAAAACCCGATGGTGAATTCCAATGCAATGGCGTTCCTGACACTTGCAGTGCTCAATCTCTGAGCTTCTAAGAGCATGCGGCTCGCCTCGTAGCGCGAAAGATTGCCTCGGAAGTCGAAAAGGATCTGCTGAATGTTTATGCCGTAGGATTTGTAGTACCGGTCAGCTGTGGGGATCGCCTGTCCAAGAAATACTGCAGTGGGCTGGTTTGCGAGGGATGTGTAGGAGCCTGATGCGTTCACGCTGGGAAGGAGTCTGGCTCGTGCAATCAGGGAGTCTGCTTCGGCGAGGGCCTCATCCTGCCTCGCAATCTTGACTACATGGCTTTCGGCAGTCACGGTCTTCAATCCTTCCACAAGTGTGACTTTAGTTGCGTCCTCTATCATTTTAACATCTGCCACGGTGCTATTCTCGCGAATCGACCCGGAAGGTGTTTCCGACACAGCAGGGGCGATGGAGACAACCCATGAGAGCCCCGCAGCAAGCAGAACAAGCACATATTTTTTATCCATATCCCTTATCCATGCAAATGTTGTTTTCATGATCCTTTAGCACTCAGACCTGCAACAGCTCCTTTCAGGAATGCTCTGCGGGTAACATCTTTACCATCAATCTTATTATTCATCTTGCGTGGCTCCATCAGGTGCAGAACGATCAACAGTTGAAATCTTACATCTTTCGCAAGTAAATGTTGAAGATGTCAGGTTGACCGGAATGAGGAGTAAATCAAAAACCAGATGATCTTGACATACTCTTTTCCCATGCGCCTATAATCGGACAGCATCAAAGCTTGATGCGCAGGCTCAACTCGAATGGGCACAAAGACTATTTTTGCAGGCTTTTCATGAAAGATTCTGTCTGTGATGATCTTTATGCGGCGCATGTGATCAGGTGAGCTGACGAAGATGGCAGAATCTAATCTGTACTGCTCCATCATGCGTTTTGCCTCAAGTACCTCGACATGGGTATTTTCAAAATATGGTCTGGGTTTCAGACCGGAAATAATCAGTTTCGGGTTTACTTTTTTTGCGCCTGCGGGCAATGACAAGGATGAGGCTTCCGTGATTCTTCCATAGGCGGGGATGAATAGGTAGCGGGCATAACCTTCATGCATCAGACGATTCGCGTCTTCCTGCCTAGTCTTGTTATCGGGACCCACAAAGAGTACCACGGCGTCTGACCTTAGAGGCTCATCGGCATAAGTCAGATATCGGGGGCCATAATTAAGTGCAACAAAAAAAATAGCCAGGAATAGAAGCACAAAAACGTATGTCAGCATCTTTTTTTTTGAAGACATGGGCATTAAATAAATACGCTGATTATGGCTCTTTATTCAGCTGCTTGATTCCCCTCGCTATTTTTACCAAGCTTAAAGGGTTTGAATTATTAACCCATAACAACCCAAAAATCAATGATAGATACCAACCCTCTTATGTATTTCGGATTCCCAGGGATAAAGGTGATCGTTTGTGATTATTCAGGCAAACGATGTACTTTAGCCTCCTTATCTAAACAAGCAGATTAAGATTCAATTTCACCGCAAGATGTGCTATTTTCCTGACGGCAATTTTACTTTAAGGTGAGCAATGTTTTTGGAACGATGAAGATTATAGCAACCGGCGACATCCATTATGACTTGATACGAAACCCGGAAGAGCGTGAAAAGTTCCTGAATTTTATTAAAAGACTGGAAAAGGAAGAACCTGACGTGCTCGTCTTGGCGGGTGACACGGTCGGACTTGGTTCTTCAAGGCTGGACGAATGTTTAAATCTTTTCCGGGAAGTGGCGCCCATCAGGCTCAAGGTTTTTGGAAACCATGACTACTGGAGCACCGAAGGTGATACATTCAGTCATCTTGATATCCTGAAATCAAGAATCGGAAATTGCGGATTCATGCTTCTGGACGAGAAGCCCGCAATTGTTGGCGGTATAGGTTTCGCAGGCAATTGCCTGTGGTATGATTATTCTTTTTCTCCGGAAGAGATGCCTCCGCGATCATCCTATGAAAAAAAGATATTCGGCGGTCACATAATCTGGAATGATGTTCATTTCATACGCCTTGGCAAATCGGATATAGACTATACCAGTGAACTAAACAAAAAGCTGGAGAGGGATATACAGAAACTGGAAGCCGACGTAGAACAGATAGTGGTCGTTACCCACCACATCGGCTTCATCGAAATGCTGACTATGAGGGAAGGGTTTCCGGGGTGGAATTTCTGCAATGCCTATATGGGCAGCAAGAGACTCGGAGACATGCTTCTTAATCATCCAAAGGTCAAGTACCATATATGCGGCCACACGCACGACCATAAAGTGGTGAGGAAGGGATCGTTGATATCAATCAACCTGGGCTCTACATATGACGAGAAGAAGTTCGTGTCATTGGTGATCCACAAAGACGGTACCGCCGCGTCGATAGAGTTCGGTGATGTGGAGGTCTAATCGTGATTTATCAGCGTGAGGACCGCGCCATTTATGATGATCTCATGAGCTCTCTTCGCAAGGAGGGGGAAAGAACGAGACCTGTCGGCGAGCTGATGCTGGACGTGGGTAAGTACTTTCTGGGCTTTCCCTACGCAAGCAATACGCTGGAAAAGCATGGGAGGGAGGCCCTCGTAATAAATTTAAGGGAATTTGACTGTTTTACCCTTGTGGAAAATGTCATCGCCCTTGCAGGGATGATGCAAATAGCTAAGGCCCATTTCAGTGGCTACGCCGCGCAACTGAAAAAGATCCGTTACCGGCACGGCATATCAACGGGATATTCTTCGCGTCTCCACTATTTCTCCGACTGGCTCTATGACAACGAGCAAAAAGGGATATTGAAAAATGTCACCCGCAGGTTTGGCGGGGAACCATTCCGAAAGAATTTCAATTTTATGACGAGGCATCGGGAAGAATATCCCGCCTTGAGCGTGGAGAAATCTTATCGCGAGATGATGGCTATAGAGAAGCGCCTGTCCGGGCGAATACTGCATCGTATTCTGAAACCTGTGTCAGGAAAGTTCAAGGGCATGGTCGAGAACGGGGATTTGATCGCGATTACTACAGACATAGAGGGATTGGACGTCATGCACGTCGGTCTTGCCGTCCGCTTAAGAAGCAGGATTCACATCTTGCATGCATCGGAAGCAGAGAAAAGGGTTGTTATCTCCGATGTCACCCTGCATCAATACCTTTCGAGACGAAAGATGATGACGGGAATCATGATTGGGCGCACTACGCCGGCTTGTCAAAATGATGGTAGTCTATCTTCGATCTGAAATGCCCTCCCCACCGCCATCCCCGATTCAGGAATTCTCGTACCACTGGATGTGAATCGTCGAATGTTCCTGCCCGCTCGGGAATATAATTGGCGCCTGGAGGGTCAATCCGGCCATCCTCATCTATCACGGGGTTCAAATAAGGGTTAATGTCCACAGCCTTTCCAAATGCATGGTTTGATAATCTATCGGTGCCCTGGACCAATCGGTAGTTAAAGGCGGATGTGTTATTGTCTGCCATTGAAAGATCATCAGACCAGTTGTACCTCACGATCGGCACAGCCTGAAAGACAGGAAACACCGTCCGCTCAATGAGTCTAAAAATTTCCACAATGTCCCCTTTCACCTCTTGGTGAATGATGAGTTGTCCCTGGTGTAATCGGCCGTCGAATGCCCGGTAGCGCACGTCGAGAAGGCACATTCTGTCAATTACCTCCCGGGGCGCCCTCGTGCCGGCAGTGGCCTCCTCAAATGTCATCCCGCTGTCAACAATGGCCGTCATGTTCATGAGCGTCAAAGGGATATAGCATCCAGTATTTTTTGCATGGTTTCTTCGTTAACTGAAACTTCATTGTAAATTTTTCTAATTAGCTCCTCGTTGACTACGTCAAAATCTTTTCCTATCGGCGTTACGATGATGCCTCCCATTTCCACTAGTCCCGGTGAGATCAATATCCTTTCGTTGCCTGGCAAAAAATAGACGGAAGGGCGATGCTTCTGGCGCGGGAATATTACGATTCGCCATATATTTCCGCAATATGAGCCTAAGAGGTTCATCCTCGGTTCTGCCGGTGAAGACAGGACAATTTTCATGGCCGAGACGATGCTCGTCAAGGCGTCACCAATTGCAGCGCAATCCTCACCTTCCATAATAATTACTTCCCTCCCCAGATTTTTTGCCCGGAAAAGAGGAATGGCTTCAATGCATTTGACGAATACCAGTCTTGCCCTGTCTTTGACTTCTTTTTCGATTGGCAGTATTCCCCGAGCAGTTGCCTGAAAGTGCAGGTGGTCCGGTGCAGATGCGCCGCTTTCCGGACCATTATAAAATACGTTGAAATCCGGGCTGAAATCCTTTGCCATTTTGAGAAATGTTGAAACCATTCCTTCAAACGACTGGGGCTCATGCTTAATATGCGCAATAGTATAGTGTTCCGGACAGATAGGAAAGGGATTGCAGAGCACAATAAGATCATCCCTATACAAGACGCCGCGCTGAGGCCCGGGCAGATTTTCGGCACAGAGAAAGCAAGGTCTCTCTTCTATAGATTTTTGATCAGCCGGGGCAGTAGTGCTCTTGATCCTTCTGGGATTATGATGGAGCCTCACAGAAAAGCCGTTGCAGCGGAGTTCCTTTACACGCACACTTCTCAGAGCCTCATATCCCAGAGAAAGATCGGGCCATGAGGCCTTTTGCTCTTCGAGGAGAGTGCGGCAGAGCGCCGATAGAGACGGCCCGGGAGTTTTCCCGTCAAATGACGTCGACATTCTTTTTTGCAAGAGCGCATCCATATCCATTATCTCATTTTGCAGTCAGCTTCCGGCGCGCCATTATTTCAACAGTCCGAATCTTGTCTTTGAAGGCATCATAACGGTTAATCTTGTCAATGGAGATCCTAGAATCCGTATTGCCCTCCCACCGCCGGCATAAATAGAGGCTCTCATAAATTCTGCCTATTCGATATTCTCTTGATAATCTGAGGCCCACTGCATAGTCTTCTCCATAACCCACATTGAGAAAGCCGATCTCGCGAAGAAGTCCCGTATCAAAGGCGCGCGGCGCTCCCAGCCCGTTGATGCGCAACGCATTGTTGCGTCCGTTGTCATCTGTCCATTCCCTATGGTCTATTATACCGGGCGGAATTTCCTCCAGTGATTCATTGACGAGTGTGTAAGAACCGATGACCATGGCAAAGTCTCCGCTTCTCATTACGTCGATTATCTTCTGCAATGTGCCGGGGCTCTCATAGAGATCATCTGAGTCCAATTGAACGGCATAGCGGCCGCAGGCCTCCGAAAATACCGCTTCGTTCCAGCACCCGCCGATAGTGAGATCAAATCTTGAAGGAATAATATGTTTCACAGCCGTATTACGTCCGGCAAGTTCAGTCAAGATGGGAGTGGTTCCGTCAGTGGAATGATTGTCCACGACAATCACGTTGAAGAGAAAGTCCGTCTCCTGCGTCAAGGCGCTATGCACTGCGTCCGTGATTGTCCTCACCCGGTTCCGCACGGGGATTATGACACTTGCCTCAGCAGGGAAATTATACTGAGATTGAGGTATATTTTTAAATCGCGGTTCCAGAAAGGCACCGATATTTCTTAAATGCTCTGTGGCAACCAGTTCCATTTCCTTTTGTACGGCCTGGTTGCGGGGATCGACGTAATTGAACTGGTTCTCACGATTCCGTATTTCTTTTTTATCCGTGCTTGATCCTCTCTTTGTATAGAGACACTCCTGAATGTGGAAGAGACTGTGGTCAACAGAAACCTTCAACCGCAGATCGTAAAAACCGGCATGAAGGATGGCAGGAATGGGGCCGTATTTTTTTAATGCGTGTGTCATTGCGGAGACAGATATAAGAACAACGTATCCGAAATCAAATCCATCACGGATGCTTCCCAGTTGATAGTCATTGACGGGATGTTCAGCAAGGCGGCATTCCTCTTCATCGAGATAGTCGGAATAGACCATGCCTGAATCCGTTGATTCCGCGATGTCAATAAAACGGCCGAGCGCAGCGGGTGGAATCTCAATATCTTCCGGCTTTGTAACTATGAGGAGGAATTCTGTCCTGATTCTTTCTGTGATTTCGTTCCATACCTTGCCGGAGGTAATGGATGCGGTTCTCAAAGCATTACACTTCGGAGATGTCGGTCTGAAGCCGCCCTCATGGAGGACAATAACTTCTTCAATCAGCGGTGATTTAATGAAGATCTGTAACGCCCTCTCAAAACCTGGCTGCAAACTGAACGGCATAACGACGGTCAGATCGTTCATAGTTTACCCCCTAAAAGAAACTATCCTGATTATCCGCGCGACAGACAAAAAGCATATATCCCGCATCAGCCCCTGCTGCAACTACTGGAACTGTTGACAAAAGGAGCCGAGGGCCGTAATTTGCTGTATATCTTTCGCGGCTCAGATTTTTAGCATAGAAATTAACGGATACAAAGATAAATATCTATCCTTTATGCCCTTTGTCCGATAGGTTCATTGTGCTGCCCTATAGCGGCACTTTGCGAAGTCCTGCGATTTGCAGCGTCTGAGGGCGGATAATAGATAAGGCGAAAAACGACCGAGGAGATATCAGAAGGCAAATTCCCGGCTATCCTGAAGACGGCCTCAAGATTATCTAAATATCTAATTTAGTAAGTTTACAGCGTTTCCGCCGTAACAATAAGGCCATTGACAGTCAGCCTTCCGTGTTCTATATTATTAATGTAGATCGATCAAAAGGAAAACTACTGATGTGCAGTTTGAGAGTTTGGTATGTCGAAATATCGTGATCCTGATTCAACGGATGATAGAGATGTCAAGTTAGAACCCGATACCGTCCTGCAAGAACCAAAGATGTATCGGGTTATACTTCATAATGATCACTATACGACAATGGAGTTTGTTGTCGAAGTTCTGATACTTGTGTTCCATAAGCCAGCGGCGGAAGCGACCAAAATCATGCTCGACGTCCACAAGAAAGGCGCCGGTGCATGCGGTGTGTATACATACGATATTGCCGCCACGAAGGTAGCCCAGGTTCATACGATGGCGAGGCTGAGAGAATTCCCTCTCAAATGTTCATTAGAAGAGGCCTGATCGACAGGGGGAATATAATGAAGATAAGTGAAAATCTGAATCAAATTATCATGGCTGCATATGCCGAGGCCAATACGCGGTCTCATGAGTTTGTAACGCCGGAGCACCTATTATATGCCGCGCTTTTTTTTGATGACGGATCTGAAATCATCCAGAGATGCGGCGGCGATCCGGAGCATTTGAAAAGGGTGTTGGCTAAGCATCTCCGCGCGGGCAATCCTGTTGTGGATGGGGCTCAGTCTGTCCAGTCACTGGGTTTTCAAAATGTCCTGGAGAGGGCCGTATGGCATACGACCTCTGCACAGAAAGAGATTGTAGAATTGGGAGATGTTCTGGTTTCAATTCTCGATGAAAAGGGATCTTATGCCTCATTTTTCCTCAAGAAGGAGGGCATCACGCGACTTTCCTTACTTAATTATATTTCTCACGGAGTCTCTGTCATTCCGGAAACTACGGAAGTGCAAAGGCATGGTAAGAAGCGGGAGGAAAGCGAGCCTGAACAAGAGTCCAGGGAAAAGGAGTCTGAGCAAAGTAAAATACTGAAGTCATTTACGACAGAACTGACTGCCAAAGCGAAAGCAGGGGAGATCGATCCCCTGATAGGACGGGAGGACATTCTTGAGAGGACCATCCAGGTCCTTTGCCGGCGATTTAAGAATAACCCCGTCCATGTCGGTGAGCCCGGGGTGGGGAAAACGGCCATAACAGAAGGGCTGGCACAACTCATTGCTGACGGGAAGGTTCCAAAACGACTGAAGGATTCGAAGATTTATGCCCTAGATATGGGCGCCATTATTGCCGGCACCAGGTTCAGAGGCGATTTTGAAGAGCGCATGAAGCGCGTAATTGCTGAACTTCAGAGACAGGAAAAAGTAATCCTCTTCATCGATGAGATTCATAATATAGTAGGTGCCGGGGCGGTGTCAGGAGGTTCCCTGGATGCGTCTAATATTCTGAAACCGGCCCTCGCTTCAGGTAAGCTCCGGTGCATCGGCTCTACCACATATGACGAATACCGCAAGTTTTTTGAGAAGGATGGGGCTCTTTCCCGCAGGTTCCAAAAGATCGAGGTAACTGAGCCGACAGCAGATGATACAGTGAAGATCCTTGAGGGTATCAAGAAGAGGTATGAAGAATATCATCGCGTGTCGTATACTGAAGAGGCTGTTCGGGCCGCCGCGGAATTATCCTATAAATATATCAATGACCGAAGGCTTCCCGATAAGGCTATCGATGTAATCGATGAAGCCGGCGCTCTGGCTAATATGAAAGATGCCGATGAGAGTGTAGAGAAGGTGGTTGATCTTTATGATATCGAAGCGGTGATAGCAAAGATAGCAAGAATTCCGGAAAAGAGTGTTTCTTCATCTGAGTTGGACAAGCTCAAGGATCTGGATACAAGCCTCAAGTGCAGGATCTTTGGGCAGGATAAGGCGATTGAGTTGGTCGTAGATGCCATCAAGCGCTCACGCGTAGGGTTCCGTGAACCCCATAAACCTGTAGCCTCCCTCTTGTTTGTGGGGCCAACGGGTGTAGGAAAGACCGAACTTGCGCGCCAGCTGGCGCTGACTCTCGGCGTGCCCCTGAACCGTTATGATATGAGTGAATATCAGGAAAAGCACACCGTCGCAAAATTTGTGGGGGCGCCTCCGGGCTATGTGGGTTATGAGGAGGGTGGACTGCTTACCGAGGCAATCAGGAAGAATCCCCATTCCGTCCTGCTCCTTGATGAAATCGAAAAGGCCCATGCCGATATTTTCAACACATTGCTGCAGGTGATGGATTACGCGACACTGACGGACAACAACGGAAAGAAGGCAGACTTTCGTAACGTTGTAATACTCATGACATCTAATGCCGGTGCGCGGGAGATCGGCAGGCAGATTATCGGATTCGAGGCCAAGAATGTCAACAGGGACGCCGTGTTCACAGCTGTCGAGCGGATATTTTCCCCTGAATTCAGGAACCGTCTTGATGGGGTTGTCAATTTTAATGGCCTTACCCATGAAGTGGTGCTCATGATCGTAAAAAAGGCAATCTGCGAATTTTCCGTTCAATTACACGAGAAGAACGTGAATCTCCAGGTTACAGACCAGTGCTACGAATGGCTTGCCCGTAAAGGCTACTCAGAGGAGTTCGGGGCAAGAGAGATTGGCCGTCTGATCCAGGACAAGATAAAGCGCTTCTTTGTGGACGAGGTGCTTTTCGGGAAGCTGCAAAAGGGCGGCATCGCTCTTGCAGATATCGAAGGCGATGATGTCACTGTCCGTGTGCTTGAAGAATAGAGACTAGGTCACTTAACCTTTAGAACGAGCGCGGATGCTCTTTTGTCAAAACCTCAGAGTCATGGCTTAATCCTCACGGTGCCCAACGGACCATGGGAGTTTGGTACTAAATATCTCATGCCGATTTTTCGACTCGGTGACGAAATAATATTTCCTCCCGTGCATCTGACATCGGGAAACGGTATCCTTGCCATCGGTGGTGACCTATCGCCAGGCAGGGTGCTCACGGCCTACGGCCAGGGCATTTTCCCATGGTATTCAGAAGGCGATCCCATCATCTGGTGGTCTCCCGACCCGCGATTTGTATTATTCCTGGAAGAACTCAGGGTTTCGCGAAGCACGATGAAGGTGCTGCGGCGGGGGACCTTTCGGATTACTTACGATCATAAATTTCGTGAAGTCGTACTGTCTTGTCAGAAATCGCGGAGGAAACAGAATGGCACTTGGATTACTGATGACATGCTTGAGGCATACTGCACACTGCATGATCTTGGCGTGGCCCATTCCGCAGAGGCCTGGCATGAGGGAAAACTTGTCGGTGGCATCTACGGTGTATCGCTAGGACGCTGCTTTTTCGGCGAGTCTATGTTTTCGTTTATGAGCAACGCATCAAAGGCGGCGTTGATCGATCTGGTCTACAAATTGAAGGAACTCAAGTTTAAGTTCTTGGATTGCCAGGTTTATACGGCCCATCTAGAAAGATTAGGGGCTCGCTACATTTCCCGCGAAGAGTTCATCGGTCTTCTAAAGGCGGGATTGCAACATGAGACCCTGCGGGGCAACTGGCAGTTCATGCCGGAGTTCAGCTAGCAATGCAGCTTCGTAAGAATCGCCAAAACTGAGTCATGGCCGCATCCAGCATGGTAATGCATCTGTTAACGTTGTTTTTGAACTCTTACTGCTTCCTTCAGGGGCACTGAACTGCCGCGATCATCCTTCATCCAATCTTCTATTATTCTCTTGCAATCGTCGCCAGCATCATCATAGAGACCGATGATTTTTCTTTCACGGACGGCGTTCTCGATGGAGTCGGATGCATGTGCCGCATTCTGCACAATGTTCTGGCCGAAATCAGAACGGATGGTGCCTTCTGCAGCTATTGCGGGATCGGTCACGCCCAGTCGTTCGCGAATTGTCTCAACTGCTTTAGGGCCGCGGTAAAGAAGAGCCAACGCGCGGTGTTTTCCAGGCTTGTCGCGGTCTGAAGGCGATACAGCTTTCGGATCGAGGCCCGTCATATATTTTACGATCTGGGAAAACTCGTAAAGAGCATTTTTTTCGTTGATGATTCCAGCCATGGCGTTGTAATCTTCATCCGTTATCTTGAAATTGAACAGACCCTCCATTCCTTGCTTGAGTTGGGCCACGATCCGCGGTTTCAGTTTCTTTTTGAAGACATCGCGCAGGAATCCGTAGAACTCCTCACCCTGAGCAGCACTCATCCGGATCATCCGTGCGCCAACAATCCGGAGGCCCGTCTTGGAAAACATATCAATCATATTTCCCGGTCGGACGGAGTGCTTGAAGAAATTGTCAGGCTTCAGGATAACCAGCGTTGTTTCCCCTTCGGAGCATTCTTCGTAAATGCCGGAGTCGCTAAATCCAAGCTCAGCGAAAAGCTCGAGATTATTCTTCGCATATTCAAGATTCGTCGGCAGCAGGACAGCCGGCTCGAAATACCGGACCTTGCCCTCGGGGGTGGTGACATAGTCACTATAAGTTCCACGTATGGTTCCGCGAATGGCTTCCGATTCTGCCGCTGTTGTGAGTTCACCGACTACATCGTAAATGCGCTCCACAGCGTCTTTACCTTCGAAAAGAAGAAATAGACATCGATTATCCTGTCTGAGAATATTTTCACGCCGAAGATTATGATCGATATAATCGACGAGCGCCTCACCTAAGCTGGGAGAGATGCTCAAACTTTTCACGCGCTTTATATATTCATTTACAAAAGTCTCGGATGGCCGCATCATGCGAATGCCGACCAGGTCGCAGCCGGAGAGAGACATGAGCCGTGATATGATATTGCCGGTCCTCGACTTAATGAGGCTATATGGTGTGATAAGTACGTATGTCAACTCGGTTGCCATATATTATTAATTTCCCTTATAATAATACAGCATGCTTTTTACACTGTTATATAATTCTAGAACGACTGCAATTAGATGTCAACGGTAAAGAATTATAAACAGAGCCGATGCGTGATTAGACAGTTTGTATCAGGAGGCCTGTCCGAATGGGAAGACTGTTCAGAATATACTCATGATTTGCGGCCGAGAGACTGCTGACATTTCAGGGCCAGATTCTTCAGCAATGGCAGCCGTTTTGCGCGGGCAGCGCTGTCAACAAGATGTACAATACCTCTGGGTATATGAGCGAGAAATTCCGAAAGACCACTCTTCAGCCCCAGGAATCCATAAGCGCCGAGCGCCTGCATGAGCCGTTGTGCCGACGCGTCCAGAAATCTATCCTGAAATTCCGTCCAATCTGTTTGTAGTATATCAGCCTTCACCTGCGAGACCTTAATGACTTTATAGCCTGAAGATATATTGTTTTGCAAAGTGTCTTTGCTGTCGCCAGCCGAAAGCTGGTAGTAATAAAAGAGAAGCTCCAGCCGTTCATCCTCCGTCACGGAAACATAAGGATCATAGAGCAGTGATCCCAGGTCGTAAAACAAATTGCCGACGCGCATGCCTTGAAAGTCTATGAATACCGGTTGGTCCTTACATATCATCACATTCTGCGACTGCAGATCCCTGTGCACAAGGCTGGGCTTTGCATCCTCAAGCCGCACCGATAGGCTCTTCAACTCTTCCTCTAAATCTTTTGCATCCTGTGGATTAAGTTTGATGTCACAGACGGCCTGAACAAAATTCTCCACGAAGTAATTTCTCTCCCATCGGTAAAGGTCGAGACTGAATCCTTCCATTAAGGGGACTTTATCGGAAGGAAAATCTTCGACCGGAAAGGTATGGAGTCTATATGCAATGGAGAGGGTAGCGCGGTAATACGCACTTCTTCTTATCCACGATTCATCCCTGTAAGACCACAGGTCTCTATCTCCCAGGTCTTCCATGACAATGAAGCCCCTCAGACGATCGTGTGCTAGAATCCGGGGGACAGGCACATGGATCTTCGAAAGGAAGTCGGCAATAGCCGCGTAGTAGTTGTTCTCTTCGCGAGCGTGGTCGTAACGCATGAAAACGACGGAGCCGTGATCATCATATCTGATTCGATGAAAAGACCGGCTTGATCCGCGTTTGGCCAAGGGCATACTCGTCAGGGCATCTGATTTTCCAAGCCGCAGTGCCTGGCGTACGAATTGGAGCAATTCATCATTTTGGAGCGTCATTCTTCTCTATAAAATACCTTACGAGATATCATTCCTCTAAATGCCATCCGTTGTAGGCACCGGCATGACGAAGGCAAAATCTCAGCGGATATCCAGTTTAGGCCCTCCCTGCAGATGGGTAATGCAGTGAAAGGTTGCTCCTACTTCCTTTCCGCCAGCAATGCGTTTATTTTTTCATATTCCGCCACAGATCCGATGTCGTACCACAGGCCTTCATCGATAATTATCCCTGCCACCGATCCAGGCTCTTCCCTGACCATGGCGATGAGAACGGGGATAACCGATTCTTTGCGGCCAGCTCTCAGGCGTCGGAGAAAGGTTTTTTCCACGATATAGATGCCCGTAAAAAGACAGCTCCTGACGCCGCTGTCACCCAGTGTATGCCGCAGGTCACATATTTCGCCCTGGGCATTCAGATTGACGTTCAAAAGAGGGCCGTTGCTTCTGAGAGCCAGGGTAACTTCCTTACGCTTCGCGTAGTGTGCATTGATGAGATTATCAAGGGGTAGGTCTGTGAAGGTGTCGCCATTGTAAACAAGGATCGCTTCGTCGCCATCAAGGAGATCTTCGATGTTCTTTAAACCCCCCCCTGTATCCAGAAGTACAGGTTCATAACGGAAGATTATGGGGCTCCCCCGCCATTGCCGATCCGGGAATGTCTTATGGTATGCCTCTGCAAAGTAATGAGTATTGATGATAAAGCGTTCTATTCCGGCAGATATAAGATGATCTATTGCGTAGGTAATTATCGGGCGTCCGCCAGCGGGCAAGAGCGGTTTCGGGCAGTTATCAGTCAAAGGGCGCAGGCGCGTTCCCAGCCCGGCGCCGAGAATAAAAGAGGTTCTGATAGATGATTTTCGCATGGCCTTTCTTCAATACAGTTTCTGTAGTTCCGCACCACGGAAGTAGTGTTTCAAAATAGATTCTGCAGTAAAGCCTTTTAGAGCCATTACGGCTGCCCCGATCTGGCATAAACCGACACCATGTCCCCATCCGGCACCCTGCAGGACGAAACTGGCGGGGAGCCCTGACGCATCGTTCTCCACACAAACGATGAAGGCGCTGCTGTATAGATGGCTCCGGGAGAGCCAGCGGCGGATCTCCAGTTCCTTGCCTATGGTTAGGGTTCTTTTCGATCCTGCGATTTGCAGCCTCACTATGCGGCCGGAAGGGCCCCGCTCAACAGGAGTGAGACGCAGGAGATTGCCGAAGTCTAACCCCGATTTTTCCCGGATAATCTCCTCAAGTTCTATGCGTGAATACGCCACCTTCCAGCGGAAAAAATCCGTCGTTTCCTGATCAAAGGACGGGAGAATCCGGTGCAGGGTATTATTGTCTTTTGCATTGCAGTATGCCTCCGGATCTCCCAGAATCCATTGCATCGCTTCGTCTTCCGTGCGGATCTGATCGTGCGGGATAGCAGAATCCGAAACGGACGTAAGATAAGGGACAGTAACATTATCCCACGTATTCGCGAAATTATCCGTCAGACCGCCGCAGGCTTTATGATAGCGGGCATCGCAGATCTCATCATTGTAGACGAGGAACAGACCGAACGTTTTCTTAACGGCTTGCCGGGCGTTTTCCGCAATTAGCCGGGTGATGCCTTGATACCGCTGACAGTGATCGTCCGCACATACATCAAAAAGCGTGTGGTCAACCCTGTGGTAATACCTGATAAACTCTTTAGTTTGCTGGGCCGGACCAGGCGATACATTTTCGCCATGTCTTGCCTTGCCTCCCATCCCCAGCATGGACATAAGCCAGCTACGTGACACAATTGCGTGGGCCTTGAGAAATTCCGGCGGCGCTCCGGCGTTCATCTCTGAGGAAATGACGCTCGTTAAATAGTCTTCCAAAGGAATTCTATTGACGGCAGCCAGCGTATCATTTTCGTCTAGGATGAGCCTCAGTTCTCCCCGGAATGTTTGCTCTTGTTTCCTTTCCCAGTGGAAATGTACGCCGATTGTCACTTCAAGGAGGGTGAAGGTTGAATTATCAAGGGGAGTGCAGCGGACCTCCTTTTCATGGATTGTCTCTTGTCCCGCAGCATCGTGAAGAAGGATGCGGCCTTCTCGCACATGTGCACTGAACCTTCTGCTCAGAGTGCGGGCATCATTGATCAGGAATGTACCATTTAACATCCCTGCCACTTCACTGTATCCCTGCAGTATGCCTACGCTGAGTGTCGGTTCTTCCTTCATAGCGCGATCAATGGCAGGACAGGAGTCAGCCTGTCCAAAGTATTGGTGTCTGTCCGTCTCAATCCTGTCCCCGCGAAAGGGGGAAACAGGAAAATGAAATGAAAATTAATATAACATGCACGCCCATATCAGAAATAGGACGATTATTCAACGCCTATCACTTGGTTTGTCTCTTGAAATGGACGGGCTTCAACCAAAATGTGAGCAATACCAAAGCAAGAAATATGATTGTCGCATAGCTAATTTTCTCAAGAGTCAAGTCTTCAACATAGATTAGCTTTTCAATTGTATCTATGGTGAACTGGCCGGGGTAGACCCGATTCCATTCACCTTTGGATTTGAGATAAGCTTCAAGGTATGTCAGAGGGCAGATAGTTCCAGTCAATTGCATGACGACCATGGCGATCAAGGCAAGCAAATGAAACACTCTCCATCTGGGAAAATTAAGATAGAGGAATACCGGAAAACCCAGGATGACAAAGGCGATCCACAGGAAATGGATGAATATCACTAAGTCGGCAGCTATCGTGTAGGGCATGTGGGCTCCACCGCAAGTAACTTCCCTTGAGAAGGAAGTCCAGTTCTTTAGGTCATTCCTGTACTGACGCGAATCAAAAATTCAACAAATGCTTCCCGGGTATGATGAGGAGAAGCTTCTGAGAAGTACTAAGGTTCATTTACTTATCTTCTGTAGCGAAGCATATCAAAATATTCCAAGATAATTAAGAAAATCTGCGTTATCCAGGCAATGGCTGGGAATAACACCTTGAATTACCGCCGTGGCATTTCTTTTCTGAAATAGAACTGTTCAGCCCGTGACGGTGCCGCTCAATTTATTTTGCGGCCTTCCCTGGTGATGTGCTTTTTTGGAAATCTTAACTCGATATACGGGATATTCGTAATAGACGGGAGGATAAGGAGTTATGCCCTTTCCCAGTGTGCAATTGCATATGCTGCTAGGGTGCGGCCCTGATTATAGCCTTCCTCCAGGATAGAACGATTTTGGCTGAGCCGCGATACGCGGAACCTTGCAGGCGGACAGATTTCCACGATAGTTACGCCTTCCGGCGGTTTGCGAATCAGCTTCACTGATTCATTGTAACGCCAAACACGCTTAGTCATGGCCTGTTGCAGTGAAGGGCAGCGCCGCAAGCGCCAGCGTATGAGGTAATCAAGCGGATCCTGGCGCTTCAGATAGTCTCGATGGCGGGAACGAATTACCATAATCTTGCGAGCCCCCAAAAGGATGGCCTTACCTACAGGAAGGGCATCTGCTACCCCTCCATCTGTCATCGGCCGGCCGTCGACAATCGGGTACGAGCGGTAGAAAAGAGGCATAGCGCTGGAAGCCTTGAGAACATGCTCAAGGTCCTGGGCGCTCGTGCACTTATATACAGCCTCGCCGGTTTGGACATTTGTAAGGACTACTATGAAAGGTTTCTGTTTTGCATAGATCGTCTGCAGGTCGAGCCGGATCTCACGTATGGTTGTATTCCAGAGCCAGTCGAGATCCATTAGATGACCACCACGGAAGAATCTGGCCATATCGATAAACTCGGGCCGCAACGAATAGTCGGTATATATTCTCTTGTTGCGACCGATCATTTCGGCAAGATAAGCTGCAAGGTTGGATGCACCCGAGGAAACACCGATATAGAAATCAAACGGATTGAATCGTTCCTCAAGAAACACATCCAGGATCCCTGTTGAGAAGACCCCGCGCAGCGCACCGCCCTCAATAACGAGAGCCGTATCCATAGGTTGGTTTGCCAACCTCTCGGTCCGATTATTTCCCGAATCAAATGACGGCGTCATTTCGCACATGCCTTCAGGAACGGGCTGCTAATTGTCTCATGCAAAATATATGATGCAGCCGCATCCATGCCCTATCTCTTCGTCGGCAACAGGTAGATCTTCTCGACGATGACGGCTGCCATCTTATCCTCCTCTTTAGAATCCAGATCTACTGTTGGTCCGGCTACGCGGATCCAACGCTCAGCCACGCCCCGGACATCGGGCCTGTCCGCACAGGCGATTGGGCATCCGCATACTAGTATCCCCATATCCCACGGAGATGACGTCATATCCGTTACGAGCCGCAAACCGGGGCGGAGCAATTTTTCAATCTCTCGTACCAATCCTGGGCGATCGATAAGAGGGTTACAACCACCGCAGTATTTTATGCCTATGAGTTCCATGTACGAAGCATATCAATGCAGGAATACCGTCTTACATATTAGATTGAAACAATCAGTTCAATTCTCAACCCGGAAGTGACTCAATAAATGAGCCCAACTCCATACCTTCTAATCTTTTTCCTATATATAATAAAGAAATTTCGACGGCATGAAGCAGGGTTATCGGTATTGCATTTTGCTGGTAGGTCTGATAAAATTTAGTCAATTCCCCAACGGCAATAAAAACTATAGTTTTTTGGCTGATAATAATCCCTTAGGAGATTATGGAGGTACTTCCATGAAGAAACTGACAGTAACGATACTTATTGCTATCTGTATTATCATGACTTCGATGCCAGCGTTCGGCAACAATGAGGGCCTCGATACCACTGTGGATATTCTGCTCGTTAGACCGGTGAGTCTGGCTGCAACGGTAGTTGGCATGGCGGTTTTCATCGTCTCATTACCGTTTTCGATCCCAAGCCAGAGCGTCGGTTCTACGGCAAAGACACTTGTCGCCGAACCCTTCAATTATACCTTTACGAGACCCATCGGAGAATTCAGTGGAGAGCGGATGCGCGGCAAAGCCCCAAGTGGGGAACTGCAATCCCCGACTGTGGAAAAAGGTCCTGAGACCGATGGGTCCTCCAATCAGTGAGAGCAATTGAGCATACCGAAAATTGTTCTCGTCGCTGCATCGGCGCCTACGTAACGATGACATTCGATGAGAAAAAATATCTATTGATCAGACTCGCTGATTTTCCAGTCCTGTAGATTTGGGAAAGCTGCGGAATTGACCAACTTCTGATTAGTGGAGCATTGAACCTTTGAGATTTATCGATTCACTCTTACCGAATCACGAATGAGGATCTTCGAGTTCGAGATCTCGGCTTTCCAGTACCCCTTCACACAACCTATCACGCATGTTCTAATCGTCCGGGCTATTTAGTCAATTTCTTTGGTCAAATATGTGATACCAGATGTGGATAAGCTTGTTGATACGCCTGTTAATTATTTCGCTAAATATCTGAAAAATCCCGTTGATTTATCTTTACTCAACTTCTCACGTTCATCAGGTCATGAAAGGGTTGATTCCTTTAAGAAATAGCAATTATCTAAAAGACCGTCATATCCACGCATTTAATTTTCCCACCCGCGTTCAATAATTCCCGGTCTTCTATATTACCCCGAGCGACTTTTGACTTTGGTTTGTTTTCAGGAAAAAATCTGCACATAGACACCCATATGTTTTTATGGTAAAAAAATCGAAGAATTATACCCGAAAGGGACTCAAGGGACTTCCATGAGCATTAAAAAGATCGGTATCGTTGCAAACATCGAAAAAGAGCAATCGCGGGAGTGTGCTGTCGAGCTGAGAGACTGGGCCATCGAAAGGGGGATCGAGGTCTATTTAGAAGAGGGAATTGCGCGGAAGATCGGCGCGGGCGAGGGTCTGGATAGAAGAAAGCTGGCATCACAGGTCGATCTCTTGGTTGTTCTGGGCGGTGACGGAACGATCCTCAGGACTGTACGTTTTGTCAGCGAGTATGACATCCCCATCGTCGGCATCAACCTCGGAGAGTTCGGATATCTGACAGAGGTCAATCTGAGCGAGATGACAAGCGCGCTGGAATTGATTATCAAAGGTGATTACCAGACCGAAAAGAGGATGATGCTGGATATTACGATTCATCTTGGAGGAGAAACAATCAGGGAGCAGAGCATCCTAAATGACGTGGTGATTACCCGGGGGAATCTTTCGCGCATCCTCAATCTGGAAACAACGGTAAATAACATGTACCTAACCACCTTCAGGGCCGATGGCATAATTATATCCACACCGACAGGCTCCACTGCATATTCCCTCTCTGCGGGAGGCCCTATCGTTTTTCCTGAACAGGATTCCTTTATCATAAATCCCATATGTCCTTTTACACTGACAAATCGTCCGATCATTATCCCCAATAATGCCGAAATAAAGGTAATCATGTGGACTAAGGGTGAGGGTGCAACTGTAACCCTCGATGGACAGGTTTCGCATACTATGGGATCAGGTGATAGTGTAATTATTAAGAAGTCCCCGTACGTGACTAATCTCGTATCATCACCTCACAGGGACTATATGGAGATCCTGCGAACGAAGCTGGGATGGGGCGGATCGCCTACGGGAACAAATAATCTGTGATATGTTGACGGAACTTAGCATCAGAAATTTTGCCATCATTGATGAAATGAGGGTCTCTTTTACCGATGGTCTCAATGTGATTACCGGAGAGACGGGGGCCGGGAAGTCTATTATCATAGGGGCCGTAAGTCTCCTTCTGGGAGAACGGGCATCTGCCGACATGATTAGATCTTTCGAAGAGTCCGCGACAGTTGAGGCTCTCTTCGATATTGGTGAGAAAAATGACCTGAAGAAGAAAATACGACAAATGGGGTTCCATGTGGGGAAGGAACTGATCCTCAAGAGGATCGTTTCACGCACAGGCAAGAACCGCGTGTATATCGACGGGCAATTGGCCACTCTAGGCATGCTTTCTGACATCAGCGAATCTCTGATCAACATCTGCGGCCAGCACGAGCACCAGGTGATTTTGAATGCAGATAAGCACATCGATATTCTAGATGAGTTTGGCGATCTTCTTCCAATCAGGCTCGAATATGCAGATATGTATGGGCAATATATATCTTTAAAGGAAAAAATCAGAGAGTCTCTGTCTGTCAAAAGGACCAGAGGGGAGCGCGAAGATCTTCTCCGGTTTCAATTTAAGGAGATTGACGGCGCCGGGGTCCGCGCGGGAGAGGATGCTGCCCTCCTTGAGGAAAAGAAGGTTCTAAACAATATGCAGAGATTGATGGACTACGCCGCCAGTGCTTATGACGTACTTTACGGAAGAGCCGGTTCTGTCCTCGGAGAACTTCGTACTGCAATTGCGAGCATAAGGGAGATCAAGAAGATTGATGTAGGGTTGAAAATATCTGATGCGGATTTGGATAATATATATTATCAGCTTGAAGAAATTGCCTTAGCGCTCAGGGACTACATGAAGAACCTATCTTATGATCCAGCGAGACTTGAAACTATCGACGATCGCCTGGAGCTTCTGGGCAGGCTTAAACGAAAGTACGGGCGCACTCTGGAAGAGGTCTCACAGAAGAGGCTGCAAATCGAGGAAGAGTTGAAGGCCATTGCGTCCGTTGACGATGAAATTGGGAAGATGTCGAAGGATCTTGAAGCACTCAGTCCCAGACTGCTCGAGAAGGCATGCGATCTGTCCAAGAGGCGCAGAGATACTGCATCGGTTCTGAAAAAGGCAATAGAAGGGGAGATTCATTCCCTGAGAATGGAGAATGCTTCATTTGAGGTTACCTTTAAGACGCCGGATGGTCATCAAGGAGCAGCTTCATTTAATACTAAAGGGATCGATGAAGTTGAGTTTTTTCTTGCCACGAATGTGGGAGAGTCGTTGAAACCGCTGAATCGTATTGCCTCCGGTGGAGAGCTTTCTCGCATTATGCTCGCCCTAAAAAATGTCTTGGCAAAGACCGGTTCGGTGGGAACGATAATTTTTGATGAGGTAGACAGCGGCATTGGCGGGGCAACGGCGGAGGACGTGGGAAAGAAGCTAAAGGGTGTAGCGAAGCATCACCAGATCCTGTGTATAACACATCTTCCGCAGATTGCCTGCTTCGGGGACAGGCATTACTGCGTTGTGAAAACCGTTTCCGGCGAAAGGACAATTGCCTCCATCGATGTCCTTTCCGACAAAGAAAGGCTGGATGAAATTGCGAGGATGCTTGGTGGTACAGAGCTCACAAAGAAGACTAAGGAGCATGCCCGCGAGATGCTGGAACTCTCCCGCAGGTGAAAAGGTGAAATATGCTGAGGAAGGCTCGCGTCAGTGACGTAAAGACGATCCACAGGATGATTAATCTGTCATCAGGCAAAGGGGAAATACTTCCCCGCTCTCTGATGGACATCTACGGCAGCCTCAGGGATTTCTTCATCTATTTTGACGAAAAAGAGAAGGTTGTAGCGGGCATCTGTGCCATGAATATTATATGGGAAAATCTGGCGGAGATCCGTTCTTTGTATGTGGAAGAAATATATAGAAGGCAAGGAATTGCGAAGAAACTTGTCGAGGGATGCATCTCCGAGGCCATTACCCTGGGTTTTTACAGGATGTTTACGCTTACAAACAGGCCGGATTTTTTTAAACGCCTCGGATTTAAAGAGGTTGATCGGTCGAGCCTTTCCGAGAAGATCTGGTCGGACTGCTTCAGATGTTCCAAATATCCAGACTACTGCGACGAAGTGGCTATGGTCGTTGAGCTTTGAGGTGCACGTGAGACCCTTTCGTATTCTCTGCCTTCTCTCGGTCTTTTTCTTCGCCACAGGCTGCGCGGCTGGAATTGGAAAACCTCGAGAAAAGATTCTACCCGCCCTCGTATTGATTCCCTCTGATAAAGCCCCTCCCTTGGCAGATGATCTAAATGGTGAGTTACTGGGGACGGCAATAGAAAGAAGTCTCGAGTACTATGAAAAAAATGCCGGGAATAATATGTACGGTATTGGCGATGGCCATATTGCAGGCAAGGAGCTTAAGGAGTCGCTTAAGGCTTTTCGAAAAATCCTGAGCGGTTCTGATTCGGACGAGGTCAAAAGGGAAAAAATACTGAATACATTTGATTTGTACAAAGCCACGGGACTTGATAATCAGGGGAGGGTACTTTTCACAGGATATTTCGAGTCTGTCTTGAAAGGTTCACTGGAAAGGACGGATGAATACAGGTATCCAATTTACAAGACCCCTGATGACATTGTAGTTGCCAATTTGGGAAAATTCGGCGAGAAATACAAAAATGAAAACATTATAGGTAGATTGAAGAGCGGCGAATTGGTCCCTTATTTTAATAGGGCTGATATTGAAGAAGTCGGAGTTCTCAAGGGAAGGAATCTGGAGCTTATCTGGGTGAATGATCCCGTTGACTTATTTTTTATGCATATCCAGGGCTGCGGAGAAATAAAATTGACGGATGGGCGGTCCGTGCAGGTTAGTTATGCCCAGAAGAATGGCCGACCGAACAGGATGGCACGATACCTCCTGGATAAAGGGAAGCTCTCTAAGAGTGAGATGACGCATCAGTCTATAAAAAAATACTTGAGGGAACATCCCGAAGAACTCTCTGATATTTTCAACTACAACGAGAGCTATGTATTTTTTCGCATTGTCGAAAACGGCCCCATAGGCGCCCTTGGTCTTACCCTTACCTCGGGCAGGTCAATCGCGACAGACCTTGATTTATTTCCGAGAGGTGCTCTTGCCTTCATTAGGCTGCGGAAGCCTATCCTTGAAAAGGACGGAAATATCAAATCATGGGAGACCTTCTCCCGCTTCGTTCTCAATCAGGACACGGGAGGTGTTATCAAAGGCCCGGGACGGGTTGATCTATTCTGTGGAACGGGCAGCAGGGCAGAGATGCTGGCAGGTAGCCTTAAGGAAACCGGGGAGCTCTATTTCCTAGTGAAAAAGAAAGAGAGCAGGAGAGACATCACTCCTGTCACCGAAGCCGGCGAATAAAATAGCACGGTGTTAGTTACCGTTCTTTATGAAACAGCCGGCCCTGGGCGATATGATAGTCAGTCCAGTCGACTGCACGTCCTCAGCATACACCCGGATCCTTCCATGCCGTAAAAATTTATTCTTGCACGTTGACAACCGAAACTAAAAGCTGTCCTTCTCAAACCCAGATTACGCACGAGTCCATAATGCGCACTTCTCTAACCCGCAGTGCGCATGTGTTTGCGAAAGGGACATTTTTTGATACGGATGGAATTCCCTTGCTTGTTGCTTTTCTTTGTGTTAGCGATGACGCGGCGTTTCTACATCATGTATCAGAGTTATTAATCGGCGGCGTCTCATAGGCAGATGCACCGCCGGCAGAGGATTATTTAATTATACAAGAATATTTTATTGAAAGGGGGATTTTATACAATGACGAAAACGGAATTAGTGGCGGTAATAGCAGGGGCAGCAGGTATTACCAAGGCTGCCGCGACGAAGGCATTAGAGGCTTATGTGGGTACAGTAACTAAAGAGCTCAAAAAGAAGGGGAAATTGGGCCTCGTCGGGTTTGGTACCTTTTCTGTTGTGAAGAGAAAGGCGAGAGAGGGAAGAAATCCCCAGACGGGCAAGGCTATTAAGATACCGGCTAAGAAAGTTGTAAAATTCAAGGCAGGGAAAGACCTGGCGGATAAAGTAAAATAGAAGATCATAATGCAGGGGCATTTTGCAATTGAGGCCTCCGGTTTTTTTATATCGGGGGCTTCAATGCGTTTGGGGTATCATAGCACATTGACAGAAACTTTTCTTTTTGTTATGAACGTCCTCGAAAACAAGGAAGGCTTTGAAAACCTGTCTCACGCAAATTCGAAAGCAAATGAGCCGAGGGCAGAGCAAAAGATTAAAGATACAAAATCTATTCTTAACAGTTAAACTGAGGGATATAAATTGGCAAAGAAGAGAATATTGAGTGGCATGCGGCCCACAGGTAACCTGCATCTGGGAAGTTTTCATGGGGCACTGAAGAACTGGATAGAACTCCAGAACAGCGGAGATTATGACTGTTTTTATTTTATAGCCGATTGGCACGCGCTGACCAGTGAATACAATAATACGGATATGATTAGGGAATATATACTCAACATGAGTATTGACTGGCTCAGTGTAGGCTTGGACCCTGCAAAGAGCACCTTGTTTATTCAGTCCTGCATAAAAGAGCACGCTGAACTTTTCGTAATACTTTCAATGATAACTCCTCTACCCTGGCTGGAAAGAAATCCTACTTATAAGGAAATGAAGGAGGAGCTCTCGGAAAAAGACCTGTCCACCTTCGGATTTTTGGGTTATCCCGTCCTCCAGGCAGCGGATATTATCATGTACAAGGCCTACGGAGTGCCTGTAGGGGTGGATCAGCTTCCGCACGTGGAACTCACCAGAGAGATTGCCAGGCGCTTCAACTTTCTCTACAGAGAAATTTTTCCCATTCCAGTGCCCTTGCTGGCAGAGGTTCCTAAACTCCTGGGCATTGATGGGAGAAAGATGAGCAAGTCTTACAATAACGCCATTTACATCAGTGATCGGGGAGATGAATTGAGGGCAAAAATTGAAGCCATGTTTACTGATCCTCAGCGCATGAGAAAGAAGGACCCAGGCAGGCCGGAACTTTGTAATGTTTTCAGTTTTCATCAGATCTATTCGTCAGCCGAGTCCGTCAAGGAATTATCAATAGAATGTATGAGAGCAGGCATAGGCTGTACGGAATGCAAGAGGCATCTTGCTGACCGGATAATAGAAGGTTTGCGGCCTATCCACGAACGACAGGACTATTTTCGACAGCATATCGATGAAGTCAAGAACATTATCGAGGATGGGAACGTCAGGGCAGCGAGGGAAGCCTGTGTGACCATGGAAGAGGTCAGGGAAGCGATAAGAATTTGACGATCTCCTCTCCCCTTCAGGCCGCAGTTTCTATCACAGAGTAAGGTTCTATGGTACTGAAGATTCGCTCCTGGCAATATCCTGGGAATCAAGGCCTGCTCTATTCTCCAATTGTGTGACTATCAATAATTTGTATAAGTGTCGTTATGGAATACGAAGTCAAACTCGATATATTTGAAGGGCCCCTTGATCTGTTACTCTATCTTATCAAGAAGAATGAGATAGATATCTATGACATCCCTATAGCTCTGATTACGGAACAGTATCTTCAACACATTGAAATGATGAAATATCTCAATCTGGATGTCGCCGGTGACTATGTGCTTTTGGCATCTACACTGATACATATAAAATCAAAAATGCTTCTTCCCGTTGATGAGGGTGAGGCGGGAGAGGCGGAAGATGAGATGGACCCCCGTGCGGAACTCGTTAAACAATTGCTCGACTATCAGGTCTTCAAAGAAGCAGCGGCGCAACTGGATCAGAGGCCTCTTTTGGAAAGGGACATTTTTAAACGAGGACACTCTGCCGAGAACGGAGGTGCGGCAGGAGACGAAGATGAGATAGATGTGGAAATTAGCGTCTTTGAGCTGGTAGAAGCTTTTTACAGAATTATCTCCTCGATGGAAAAGCCAGAATTCATGGAGATTGACGTCGAAAAGCTCTCTCTCACTGACAGGATAAACGAGATTATGGGACAGCTCGCGGAGAAGAAGACACTTACGTTTGTTGAATTGCTGCGCGATTCTTCAGATAAGAGAATGATCCTCTATACGTTCCTCGCCATTTTAGAGCTTATGAAATTGAGAATGATCAAGGTCTATCAGGCCAATTCTTTTGGCGTGATCAGAGTAATTCTTGCCGCGGACTCATAGCAAAGATTGTCACTTTTGAGAGGTTATTGAAGATGGAAGAGACAAAGGCAATAATAGAGGCTATCATCTTCGCGTCAGAATCTCCACTTCCTATTGACAAGATTAGAGAAGTTCTGAAGGAAGTTGATAGGAGTGATATATCTCGCCTAGTGGAAGAGCTGATTAATGAATATGAAGAAAGGCGAGGCGGTTTTCTCCTTCAGGAGGTTGCAGGAGGCCTTCACTTCAGGACTCGATCAGACTTGAGTTTCTGGATCAATAAATTAATGAAGGCGAAACAGTCAATGCTGACGAATGCCGCCATGGAGACCCTCGCCGTAGTTGCATACAAGCAGCCAGTGGTGAAATCGGAAATAGACAGGATCCGTGGCGTGGACGTTGGCAGCTCTTTGAAGGGGTTACTGGAAAAAAAACTTGTGAGGATTATGGGACGAAAGGATGTTCCAGGCAAACCTATCATGTACGGTACGACAAAAAAATTTCTTGAAATATTCAGCTTGAAAGACCTCTCAGAACTGCCGACTCTGAAGGAATTGAAGGATTTGCATGATGGCACAGAGGCTCTAAGCACGGAAATCTAAATAATAGAATATGGAAATCTGAATATCCGAAACCCGCATGATCTTTGATATGTGAATTTCGGATTTGTTTGGGATTTGCATGAAGGAGCGTATTCAAAAGATTATAGCCGCCTCGGGGATCTCGTCAAGGCGAGTAGCCGAAAAAATTATCCTCCAGGGCAGGGTAACTATAAATGATGCCGTTGTAAGGCAGCTTGGTTCTAAGGCCGATATTGATGCAGATGAGATTCGGGTTGACGGCAAGTTGATATTGCCGGAAGTGTCTAAAGTCTACCTGATGCTCCATAAACCCAGAGGGTATGTGACGACGCTTAACGATCCGGAGAGGCGGGCAGTCGTTACAGACTTGCTTCACGGCATATCGGAAAGGATCTTCCCTGTTGGGCGGCTGGACTATGATTCTGAGGGCCTCTTGCTCTTGACCAATGACGGTAGTTTTTCCCAGAGAATGCAGCATCCCCGGTTTAAGATTCCCAAGACTTACATGGCCAAGATTGACGGGAATCTGACGAAAAACGAGGTTCGTGCGCTGTCTGAAGGCATAAAGCTCCCCGATGGAAATTTTAAACCGGAGAATCTCCAAATTATCCGAACAAACAGAAAGAGTAGCTGGCTCGCCCTGACCATTGCAGAGGGAAGAAACAGGTTGATTCGCAGGGGCCTGGAATCACTGGGTCACCCCGTCGTCAGACTTATCCGGACGTCGATTGCAGATATAAGCTTAGGCAATATGAAAGTGGGAACGTTCAGGCACCTGACGAAGAGAGAAGTCCAGCATTTATTGTCATTCTGACAGAGATATGATCCTCTCAAAGACCCTAATTTTCACGATAAAATTTGTCTTGACATTAAAATGAAAATAAATAATGATCGTCAAAACTACAGATAAATTATCACGTTATTTTGAAATGAGCCGTTCAGAAGCACATTGACCAAGAGTTGCTGTGAGATGAATCGCATGAAGGAGGAGGTATGAACAAGTCTGGACTCATTGAGGCTTTAAGTGGGAAAGAGAACCTAACGGAGAAAAAGGCAATTGATGTGGTTAATCTGGTCTTCAATGGTTTTACTGACGAACTGAAAAAAGGCGGCAGAATAGAGATTAGGGGTTTCGGCAGTTTTATGGTGAGAAATTATTCGGCCTACACCGGTAGAAATCCAAAAACAGGGAAGAATATAACGGTATCCCCAAAGAAACTGCCCTTTTTCAAAGTAGGGAAAGAACTTAAAGCTAAAGTTGATGCCAGGAAGTAGATTATTCGTACCGTTTAGATAAATTATAGTCGATTAGTTACTTATAAATATTTAGGCTGAAGTGTTAAGGGGTCATTCTGTGATCCCTTTTTTTTAGCACACCTTCTTAATTTATTGGAGTGAATCTCGCCTGCCTCTGGTCCCTCTTTGATGGCCGACAGGCCGTTGCGGACGAATTTTATAGCCACAGTCTAAGCTTGGAAGGGCTTTTTGAAGAAGATTGGTGCCTTCAATAATCGGCTCTCGATCAATGCAGTAATATGAAATTATGAAAAGATTGCCTGTTCTTCATATCGGTCTTTTTCTCGCGACTCTTTTTTGTACCCTCGTTGCAGGTACGCTGCAGCAAGGTATCAATCCAATCGACAACCCGTCGCTTCTCTATAAAGGGATACCGTTTTCATTTACACTTTTGCTGATCCTTGGCACCCATGAGTTGGGCCACTATTTCATGTCAAGGAAACACCATATCGATGTAACCCTTCCATATTTCATACCGGCGCCATCGCTTGTCGGCACTTTTGGGGCGTTCATTAAGATGAAATCACCTATCATGGATCGCCGGATCCTTTTAGATGTCGGTGCAGCAGGTCCCCTTGCAGGACTATGTGTAACAGTTCCGGTCCTGCTGGCCGGCCTCTCTCTTTCGGAAGTCAAGTATGAAACAGTTGAGACGGGATTCAGTCTGGGCTCATCTATGCTTTTCTATATAATGAACTGGGTAGTTCACGGCTCTATGCCGGATAATGCCAATATCATTCTTCATCCCATAGCATTTTCCGGATGGATTGGATTACTGGTCACCTCTCTGAATTTGCTACCCGTGGGCCAGCTTGACGGGGGGCACGTGGCCTACGCGGTCATCGGCACTAAACAGGGTCTTGTAGCAAAGGCAGTGCTTGTCATTCTTGTTATTCTGGGGGTGACTGGCTGGGTTGGCTGGCTTGTGTGGGCAGGCATCCTGTTTTTCATGGGAATATATCATCCACCGGTTATTTATGACTGGATCCCTCTCGACACAAAAAGGAAAGTCATTGGCTGGCTAACGATAGCGGTCTTCGTTATGACCTTCACACCCATCCCGTTCTGATTTATATCAAACCCTCTTCACGAAAGCTGAAGAATCTGTTTTCACCGATTATGACATGATCATGGACGATGATATCCAGAATCCGCGCAGTTTCCTGGATTGTCTTTGTTAGGCGGATGTCTGCGTCCGAGGGCTTCACTTGGCCTGAAGGATGATTGTGGACAAGAATGACTGCAGACGCTTTTTGTTTTAGGGCGTTTTCCAGAACCTTTCGCGGGTAGACAACGGCCTGGTTCACTATGCCTTCCTGTATGGTTTCAATATCTGTCATCCTGTTTTGCGCATCCAGATATATGACGCAAAATCGCTCATCCTTAAGACCCCCCATATAAGTCTTGCAGTAATCGAGCAGCTCTCTCGTACAGGTTATTTGCGGTTTCTCCTTTGCCTTCTCTTTGAGGTAAAGGATTCCCATTTCCTTTATGAGTTTTATCAAGATTGCTGCATGAGAGCCGACGCCTTTGACCTTCTCAAGGCTGTCTTTTTCTGCATCCATGAGGCCCTTGAGAGAGCCAAATTTATAGAGGAGTTCCTTTGCCAGGGGTTTCACGTCTTTCCGAGGGATTGCATATGATAAGAGCAGTTCCAAGACCTCATAGTCATGGAATGCAGCAACGCCTGATTCGGCAAATTTCTTCTTCAGGCGTTGACGATGGTCTTTATGGTGGGGCGAATCAGGAGATACACTCACGACAATTCTTGCTTTTTTATCTTTCAAGTGAATCAACCCAGATTGGTCTTGACGAAATCCCAGTTGATCAGCTTCTCAATAAATGTCGCCAGATAGTCGGGCCTCCTGTTCTGGTAATCAAGATAATATGCATGTTCCCAAACATCGACGGTGAGCAGGGGTTTTATACCATGGGCAATCGGTGTGTCGGCATTGGCGGTTTTTGTCACTTTCAGTTTGCCGCCATCCAGTACCAGCCAGGCCCAGCCGCTGCCAAACTGGGTAACTCCGGCGTTCTTTAATTCTTCTGCGAATTTATCAAAACTTCCCCAGGCCTCATTGATCTTATCGGCGACTTTTCCGGCAGGTTTACCGCCTCCGTTCGGCTTCATGCACTGCCAGTAGAAGGAATGGTTCCATACCTGAGCCGCATTATTGAAGAGGCCGCCTTTGGTTGCATCGCCTACGGTCTTCTTGACAATAGTCTCCAACGACTCGTTGGCCAGCTCTGTTCCTGCTATCAGTTTATTCGTGTTATCCACATATGCCCTGTGATGTTTTCCGTGATGGAAATCGAGTGTGTTGGCGCTGATGTATGGTGCAAGCCCGTCTTTCGCGTAGGGCAGGTCGGGTAATTGAATAGCCATAGTGGTGTCCTCCTTTTTTTTCATAAAGCATAGCACATCGGGGTCTGCCTGCGCAAGCAGGGACTATGGAAAAATTAACCGACCTCGGGGAGATAGACTATGTTGAAGGCTGGAATTCTGTCAATTCGAGCGGCAGCATGATCAAAAAGCAGGCCTGCTGTTATGGCCAATAGCAAGATGAAATTTCGATCATCTAGAAGGGCTCTGACCTTAGCCGCCACACAACTCCATTAGTTTCACGCTCTCATGATTCTCTTGTATGTGAGGCCTGCGAGAAAGAAAATGAAATTGATTAGAACAATCGTTGCCCCTGTTGGGAGGTCAAGGAAAAAGGAGACGACAATTCCCGAGACTACCGAAACCATAGCCGATAACGAGGCAGTTAACATTACCGCCTTGAAGCTTCTTGCGATCTGGAGGGCAGTCACTGCCGGAAATATAAGTAATGCGGAGATGAGCATGATGCCTACGACTTTCATGGACAACACGACTGTCACTGCCGTCAGAAGAACAAACAATGTATTAATCGATTGCGTATTTATGCCGGAGGTTTTCGCCGAGTCTTCATCAAAGGTTATGGACAGAAGCTCATTGTAATAAAAAACGATCATCAGGATAACCAAGACGGATAGTCCTATGGAAATAAAGACTTCTGTTTCGCTGATTGATAGGATGCTGCCGAATAGATAGCTGAAAAGATCTATATTAAAGCCGCCGGCAATACTCGACAACATGACCCCACCTGCAATGCCAAGGGATGAGACAACACCGATGGCGGCATCTCCATACAGTCTGGCCCTTTCGGTCAGCTTGAGAATGCCTACGGAACATATCATAACGATAGGTATCGATACGTATAGAGGCGACATCTTTAGAAGCAGCGCCAGCGCCACACTGCCGAATGTAGCATGAGCAAGGCCGTCACCTATGAGAGAAAATCTTCTTAATACCAAAAAGACGCCCAGCGTGGAGCAGAGGATCCCTATAAACGAACCCGCAATTAGTGCCCGCTGAAGAAATCCGTAGCGAAAAAATTCAGTCAGTTCCATGGTCACCGGAGGGACAATCGAGGTTCTGATTATGTCTATGGCAGATGACGTGCTGTGCGAACTCGCCAAAGAATTGGGTAATCTCGCGGGATTCGCAAAAATCTTCGAAGCTACCGTAAAAAACGATCTTCTTATCAACATAGAGGAGCTTTGAAGTGTATCTTCCGATATTTCCCGTGTCGTGGGTGACTATCACAATGGCGACTTGCTTCTCCTTATTCAGGCTCTGCATGATTTCGAAAAAACGGTCCCTCATTTCCGGGTCTAATGCATCTGTTGGTTCATCGACGATCAGAAATTCAGGATCATTCACGATAGCCCTGGCAACGAGTACCCTCTGTTGCTGGCCCCCCGAAAGTTCCCCTACGGGAGCATTTTTGAGCCGCTTCATATCAAGAAGATCAAGTACATTATCGACTCTTGCATGGTCAGATCTGTTCAGGTGCTTGGGGAATCGCTTTTTCGAAAGAAGACCCATGGCGACGACCTCACTGACTGTAGCGGGGAAACGCGGATTCAGGGCGGCAATGTGTTGTGGGAGATACCCTATTTTGTCCCATCCGGAAAACGCAGCAAGATCATCTCCGAAAAGTGTAATTCGGCCGCTGTATGGTTTTAACAGACCAAGAATGACCTTTACTAAGGTTGTCTTTCCCGAACCGTTGGGTCCAACAAGGCCGATATAATCGCCCTTTTTTATCGAAAATGAGATACCGCTTAGGACATTCGACGAGTTATATCTAAAATAAAGATCTTCCACAGTAAGTACATCTACTGGCATTGTAATCCCACCTTAAGGTTTTCCAAATTTTTTTCCATCAGAGAAATAAATGTAACCCCACTTTCCATTTCTTCCTTGGTCACATTATGGGCGCCATGAAGCATCAGCAAACCGCACCCCGTTTCTTTCGCTATGACGTTCGCCACCTTTGGCGCTACAAGTTCTTCATAATATATGTATTTGCCACCGTACTTTCTTACATTCTTGGTGATTTCAACAAGTCTCTTAGGCGTTGGCTCTGCATCCGGAGAAAAACCTTTATACGCTGATACGTACTCAATGCTATACCTTTTTGTGAGATATCCGAAAGCGAAATGACCCGCATGGATGATTACTCTCTGTTTGCATCGCGCCAGCGTATTTTTATATTTTTTGTCGAGTTCCTCAAGCCCCTTTTTGAATTCATAAGAGTTCTTCATGTAGTAATCTTTGTTTTGCGGATCTTTGGCGATAAACTCGGTGGCTATCGTATCCACCATCTTTATCGCATTGGAAAAATCAAGCCAGATATGGGGATCAGGACTCCCGGATTCGTCTGCATGGGCGTATTTTTCATTGCCGTGATTGTCTGTTCTTTGTAGCAGGGTGATGCCTTTGCTTGCGTCGACAATGATGAGGCTTCCGGTATCGATTCCTTTTAACAAGCCGCCAACCCACGGTTCCATAAATTTGTTGGTAAAAAGAAAAATATCCGAATCCTGGATTCGTCTTATATCAGCCGGCCTCGGTTCAAAGGCGTGTGACTCGACCCCTGGCGGCAGCAGTAGGCTTACATCAACTTTTTCGCCCCCTATATGTCTGGCAAAATCATAAAGTGGGAATAGGGTTGTTACTACCTTAAGCTTTTTCTCTCCCACCGTCATCTTTTCATTCTTTTGACAGGATAGAAAAAGGAAGAATGCTAGAATCGTAATTGCTAAAACGGGTAAATACGCCTTCTTCATATCTCTCCAAGCGATGCTTCGTGAAGGCCCGATATTCTGACAATTGTCCATATCGGTCTGACTGGCATTTTCTTTTAACATAGCTTTTTTGACACAACAATACAACTCCTTTACAATTTTCTCTGCCGCTCACGTACGATTTTTCTTGACAAAGCTGGCGTTTAGCATCATTGTGAGCAACAATTCATAATATGAACAATCATTCTATAATTTGAACGGCCGCCCGAAGATGGAAAAATCCAAAAGAAAAGAGATGGAATTTCAGTTCAGGAGGAATGAAATTCTCAAGCAAGCGGAAAAGATATTTGCTTCAAAAGGATTCCATAATACTACCATGGCAGAAATCGCCAGCGCATCCGGCTTTGCCACAGGTACGCTGTATCAGTTCTTTGAAGGCAAGGAAAATTTGTACAATATCATGGTAAGCGAAAAGCTGGACAAGATGTATGCCGAGATCAGGGACTCTGCAAACAGAGAAGAAGATCTTAAGGATAAGATAGAGAAGTTAGTGGAGGCACATTTTCATTTCGTAGAAAACAACGTAGATTTCTGTGACCTTCTTATACGTGGCGAAGGTTTGACCCTCTCAGATAAGGGGACGATTTTGAGGGATAAGCTGATAGCGGACTACTTTAACCACGTCGGTTTTGTGGAAAGTATCATGTGCTTCGGGATAGAGACAAGAGCGTTGAAAAGTGGGGATCCACGCATGATGGCCTACACACTTTTGGGCATCATCAGGTCATTCTTTTATTACTGGATGCTTACAAATCAGGATGCGCCTTTGAGTGATAAGGTGGGTTGCGTCTCGGACATCTTTCTCAAAGGGGCGGGACTGGAGTTGGCGAAATGAAAGATTGGCGTCTTGCCTTAATGGTCGGTATTTTAACGGTTGTGAATGTGGCGGTCTTGTGCGTCTCTGTGCATGCCAAAGAATATTCCCTCGATGAACTATATCGTATCGCCCTTGAACGTGCCGAAAGGATTAAACTGTCCGAAGAGGACTTAAATATAGCCAAAACGGGCAAGGACCGGGCCATGTCATATCTGCTTCCGAGATTGTCCGCATTCGGCACTTACACGAAATATAGCAGCGAGAAATATAATGATACGGGCATGCTTCTCCAGCCGGATACTGCAACTTCGTGGGGTCTCCGGGCTGACGAGTCCGTGACGTTGAACGGAAGAGAACTTACGGCGCTTGGCATCTCGAAGGAGAACATTGTTAAAAGCCAGCATGATCTCTATGCAACTCGTGAAGCATACCTGTTGACCATTGCCTCTGCCTATTACGACGTCATGAAGGCCAGGAAGGCTCTCGAAATCGCCGAGTCGAATCTCGAGCGTCTCAGCAAGTACAGGAATGCCGCGGAGAAACGGCTGAAGGTTGGAGAGGTGACCAAAACGGTGCTTCTTCGTGCCGAAGGGGAGCTGTCCGGTGCAAAGTCCGATGCCATTAAGGCAATAAATGCGCTGGAGCTCGCCAAGGCGGTGCTTGCAAGGATCGTCGGGATCGAGGGAGATTTTCAACTGAAAGAGGCGCCTCCGGAAGACATGAAAATCACCCCTGAGCCCGCTTTCGAGGAGATGGCGATCTCGGGAAGATCAGACCTTAAGAGTCTTGAGATCCAGAAGAAAATGGCTGAAAACCAGATTGAGTACGCGAAAGGGGCCTTTTGGCCGACAGTGTCTGTCTCGGGGGTCTATATAGCATCGGATCAGTCGCCGGCAACGTCGACGCTGGTGAGAGATGGCGCTTTTGGACTTCTGTCGTTGAACTTCCCTTTTTTTGAGGGAGGCCTGAGGACCGCCGATGTCAAGGAAGCGAGGGCGAGGGAACGGCAGTCTGTGCTTGCCTATGAGGATTTAAAGAAGTCTGTCGTCGTTGAGGTCCAGGGCGCATATTTAGACCTTGTGACACAAAAGGGAACTCTAAAATATTTGGAAGACCAGGTTGTCTATGCAAAAGACAACTACAATGCCGTTTCCAAGCAATTCGAGTTCGGACTGGCTCAAAGCCTTGATGTCATGGATGCCAACACATTGCTCGTAACTGCGGAAAGGAATCTTGCTGAGGCGGTTTACAATTATCAGGTGGCTATATTGAAGATGAAAAAAGCGACAGGGACACTGCTCAGGGCAGTCGTGGGTGACCAGCCATCATGAGAATGGTCTTGTTAATCGTCTTTGTCGGGCAATTCAATCGAACATGGCTATCCGGGGTATATGGCGATCAAGAACATTTTTGCATCTCGCAAGAGGGCTAAAAAATATAAGGAGCGGATGGGCAAGATAAATATGACTGATGGTTCTTTAAGAAATTCAATCGTAAGTATCCTCGGATGGGTAACTATTTCACTCTTTACTGCAACCCTACTTTGCGGGTGCTCAAAAAAAGAAAAGCCCGCTCCTCCTGCCGTGCCTGTTATAGTAGCTTCGGCGGTGGAGAAGACAATCCCTATGCAGATTAGTGCAATCGGAAACGTCGAACCTTATCAGACCATATCGGTGAAAACACAAATTACCGGAGAAATTACAAAGGTCAATTTCAAGGAAGGCCAGGACGTTGGCAAGGGATATCTTCTTTTTGAACTCGACTGCCGCCCGTATGTGGAGGCAGTAAAGCAGGCAGAGGCCAATCTGGCAAGGGATGAGGCCCAGGCGAGAAACGCACAGTTAGATTTGGAGCGATATACGGCCCTTTTAGAGGAACAATTTGTCACGAGACAACAGTATGACCAGGTCCGGACAAATGCAGCCGCCCTGGAAGCTACTTTGAAGGCGGACAAGGCAGTCATCGAGAATAATCGCGTCCAGGTCTATTACTGCTCTATTCATTCCCCTATTAGTGGGCGGACGGGATCACTGAAGCTGCATCAGGGAAACATCGTCAAGGCCAATGACGTGGAGCTGGTTGTCATCAACCAGATCCAGCCCATCTATGTCACATTCACGATCAACGAAAATGATTTGCCGGCAGTGAAGAAGTATCAGATGAACGAAAAACTCAAAGTGGAGGCCTTTATCTCCAAAGATGAACGCCCTGAACAAGGTCTGCTTACCTTTATAGACAACGCAGTAAATAAAGTAACGGGGACAATCATCCTCAAGGGAACTTTCGCCAACAACGAGAAGCGCCTTTGGCCCGGGCAGTTTGTTACTGTAGTCCTGACGTTGAGAAAGGAGCCTAACGCTATAATCGTTCCTTCACAAGCCATTCAGACAGGTCAATTAGGGCAATATGTCTTTGTCGTCAAGCCAGATCTCACCGCGGATATGAGACCCGTCACGATAGGAGCCTCGATTGGCCGAGAAACTGCCATAGTGAAAGGCATCCAGGCGGGAGAGCGGGTTGTTACAGACGGTCAGTTGCGTCTCGTACCGGGGTCTCAGGTGACGATTAAGGAAACTCCTTAATACAGTACGAAGAAGATTTGCATGAATCTATCAGATATCTTCATACGCCGGCCTATAATGACAACACTCGTCATGACGGCTATACTGCTATTCGGGTTTGTAGCATATCGATCCCTTCCGGTCAGTGATCTTCCCAATGTCGACTTCCCTACGATCCTTGTTACTGTCAACCTGCCGGGCGCGAGCCCCGAGACGATGGCGGCTACGTGTGCAACGCCCCTTGAAAAACAATTTTCCACAATAGCTGGCCTCGATTCCATGAACTCGACGAATGGTCTCGGCGTTACCAAGATCACCCTGCAGTTCAATCTCAGCCGTAGCATCGATGCGGCTGCCCAGGATGTCCAGACCGCCATAGCTACGGCGGCGAGCCAGCTCCCCCAAAATCTACCCACTCCTCCGACCTTTAGGAAGGTGAACCCGGCGGACTGGCCCGTTCTTTATCTCGCTATGAGCACGGCAACTCTGCCGCTGTCGACAGTTGACGAGTATGCGGAGAACCTCCTTGCTCAGCGCATTTCCATGATCAGTGGAGTGGCTGAGGTCATGGTATATGGGTCCCAGAAGTATGCCGTCCGCGCCCGTCTTGATCCTAATGCCCTCGCTTCCAGGGGCATAGGCATCGACGAGGTTGCGAGCGCAATCGCCTCTGGGAATGTCAACCTTCCCACGGGCACCCTCTGGGGAACTCATCAGGCGTTTACCGTGCAGGCCACGGGGCAGCTGAACGACGCGGCGGCGTACCGACCTCTCATTGTGGCCTATCGCGGCGGCTCACCGGTGAGGCTAGGTGAACTGGGGCATGTAATTGACAGCGTCCAGAATGACAAGATTGCCGCGTGGTACAATGGCAACCGCGCCATAGTCCTTGCCATACTTCGCCAGCCGGGCACCAATACCATCGAGGTTGTGCAGTCCATAAAGGATATTCTTCCCAGCTTCCAGCACGATCTCCCGGCATCGGTGAACCTCGATATCCTCTATGATCGTTCGGTGCCCATAAAGGAATCGGTCCATGATGTTCAGTTCACCTTAATCCTGGCACTTGTTCTCGTCATCCTGGTGATCTTTGTCTTTCTGCGCAACGTCTCCGCCACGGTCATCCCGAGCCTCGCCCTGCCCATGTCGATCATAGGAACTTTTGCTGTGATGTATCTCTGCGGCTACAGCCTCGATAACCTGTCCCTGATGGCCCTAACACTGTGTGTCGGTTTCGTGGTCGACGATGCCATCGTCATGCTGGAGAATATTGTCCGCCACATGGAGCACGGTGAAAGTGCAATGGAGGCGGCTTATAATGGATCTCGGGAGATAAGCTTTACCATACTTTCCATGACCCTTTCTCTCGTTGCCGTGTTTATCCCTGTACTCTTCATGGGCGGCATCGTCGGAAGACTGCTTCATGAGTTTGCCGTCACGATCGCCGTTGCCGTTTTGATCTCCGGATTTGTATCGCTGACGCTGACGCCCATGCTCTGCAGCCGTTTTCTGCGTCCCCCGGCCCAAGTGCGGCATGGCCGTCTCTACCAGATTTTCGAGAGGTTCTTCGAAGCCATGCGCGGTGCGTATGAAGTGACCCTGAAGTGGGCGTTGCATTACAGGCGGACGACCCTCGTTATCTCCATCCTCTTCCTGGCGGGGGTTATAGGATTATATTTCGTGACGCCCAAGGGATTCCTCCCCAGCGAGGACAATAGTCAGATTGTTTGCTTTACGGAGGCGGCGGAGGAGATATCTTTTCAATCCCTTGTTCAACATCAGAGGAAACTTGCCGAGATTGTCGCGCAAGATCCAAATGTCAGTGGTTTCATGTCCAACGTGGGAGCAGTAGGAAGCACTGTGTCGTCCAACATTGGCCGCATGTTCATCCGTCTTAAGCCAAGGAGCGAACGTAGTCTAAGCGCCGATCAGGTAATTCAGGAGCTGAGACCTAAGCTGGCTACCGTTCCCGGGATTCGCGTATTCATGCAAAACCCGCCACCCATAAACGTCGGTGGACTCCTAACAAAGAGCCAATACCAGTATACCCTCCAGAGCTCGGACATGAACGAGCTTTACAAACACGCGCCTGTTCTGGAGGCGAAGCTCAGAGAGCTGCCGGGTTTCCTGGATGTAACGAGCGACCTGCAGATAAAGAGCCCCCAGATCTACGTAAGGATCGACAGGGATAAGGCCTCAGCCCTCGGTCTCAGTGCCGGTCAGGTGGAGGATGCCCTCTACAGCGCGTACTCATCCCGTCAGATATCGACGATCTATGGACAGACAAACCAATACTGGGTCATTATCGAACTTGAGCCGGAGTTTCAGATGGATCCCGCCGCGCTTTCCCTTCTCTACGTCCGATCATCTTCGGGCAACCTCGTTCCTCTCAGCACGGTGGCGTCTTTGGAGCGGACCGTAGGACCCCTTACCGTCAATCACCTCGGTCAGCTTCCAGCTGTTACTGTATCCTTTAATCTCGAACTCGGTAAATCGCTGGGCGATGCCGTTGCGGGGGTGGAGAAGACATCAAGAGAGGTTCTTCCCGCGACAATAACCGGCAGTTTACAGGGCACAGCCCAGGCCTTCAAGTCATCCATGGCGGGACTTGGGATACTGATCCTCGTTGCCATCCTGGTAATTTATATTGTACTCGGCATTCTCTACGAGAGCTACATCCACCCGATCACAATACTTTCGGGACTTCCCTCAGCAGGACTCGGGGCACTTCTGACGCTGCAGATTTTCCACATTGATCTTAATCTCTACGCACTAGTGGGGGTCATCATGCTGATAGGGATTGTCAAGAAGAATGCGATCATGATGATTGACTTTGCCTTGGATGCGGAAAGGAAGGAGGGCAAGACGCCGGAGGAAGCGATCTTCCAGGGCGCGCTCATCCGGTTCCGTCCGATCATGATGACAACTATGTCGGCCCTCATGGCAACATTACCCATTGCCCTCGGCTTGGGTGCTGGTGCCGAATCGCGGCGGCCGCTGGGAATGGCCGTCGTCGGAGGTCTCATATTCTCGCAGATCGTAACCCTCTATATTTCTCCTGTCATATATATCTACCTTGATTCATTCCAGAAAGTTGTACGGGGATATTTGCGCCGTTTTCGCCGCGAAAATTAAGCCAGTCTTGCAGTACTCAAAAAAGCCAGAGCGGTAACTTGACGTGCCGGAGCATTCTCTGCGGGGGCATGCCCGTCCATGCAAAAAATCTGTTGTGCAAAAAAAGTGAACGGTACAATTGTAGAATGACGGCCTTATGGTTCACGATACTGATATCGGATGTGGTTATTGTTGTTGGAAGGGCTGCTCTCTACGGCAACAAAAAAGTTTCAAAGTCTGGGCAGGATTTTTTCCATGACACGCGAGAGTTGAGCACGGGAAATTTTTCACTTGTGGAAATATTTTCTGGAATTTGTCCCATACTCTGGCAAGAAATATGATATAGTGTCCGCGAATTTTAAAGCTATCGATGCTGGAAAATGTCGATAGTGGACCCACGAGGCGTATCTTTTCCCGCCTCTACACATTAACAATTAGGGAATATATGAATAACAAGTTAATTGGATCATTGATTTCGGATATTATAATCGGCGTAATTCTTACAGTCTTGACGATCACTGCTTTCTATTTTGAGTGGATGCCGACGAAATATTTAGAATGCAAGGTTTATGACGCGATTTCCAATTTGAAGGAGAAGGCTTTTAACTCCCCAATTGTTATTGTAGCAGTAGATGACGAGAGTATCGCCAATATGGGCAGATGGCCATGGCCGCGAGGTTATATAGCACGCATGATAGAGTTTCTCAACAGGTGTGAAGCAAAAGTAATAGGGGTAAATATCATCTATTCTGAAAGTGATATGAGCCAAGGGCTAACTGAGGTACGCGATATTCTCAAGAATATGGAGAGTGATGCTGGCCTGCTGCACAATGTGCAGGTCAACAGCATCTATACCTCGCTGAAAGAAACAGAAAAGAAACTGGATAATGATGCAATACTTGGGGCAGCCATCGGAGAGAGCAAAAAAGTTGTACTGCCCCTGGTTTTCATTCTGGGCAGTTCAATCGGCAGCAAAGGATCTGAAATTCCGGATTATTTGAAACATAATTCTATACCCGTAGCGACCCAAGAGGGAAGCATAGCGGCAAGACAGATTGTCCCGCCAATTCCTGATTTTGCCATGAAAGCGTTGGCTCTTGGACATATTAATGTGGTTCCTGATGCCGATGGAACAGTAAGAAGTGAACCTCTCGCTGTATATTATGAAGGGCGGGTATACCCGTCATTCGGACTACAACTATCCCTGAAATATTTGAACTACGATGTGAGAGATGTTAGTATCAGTAAGGGGGTGAATTTTGGAAATAACAACATCGCCACATCTGACAAAGGTGAGATGCTCATAGGTTTCAGCAAGAGGGTTCCTTATTTCTCTTTCTATGATGTGGTTAGTAACAAGGCACCTCCCGAGGCATTCAAGGATAAAATTGTTATTGTTGCCCAGAGCGCAATCGGCCTCGGCGCTTTACAGGTTATACCTATTGGGCCTAATGTTCCATCGTGGGGTATCATTGCCAATGTCGCCGACAATATCCTTTCAGGTGATTATATCATGCGCCCGGCTTGGGCATTCCCTTTGGAAATAGGCGTCACCGTTTTCTTTGGTTTGTTTCTGGCATTGATCATTCCAAGGTTGAAGATTAGGATCAGTGCTATTGCATCGTTAATTATTCTACTCGTCTGGATCGGCGCGGGGATGTATCTTCTGATAAATTATAGATACTGGGTCAAACTTGTTCATCCTTCCCTCCTTATCCTGATCGGTTATATCTTGGTGGTTACTAAGGGGCACTTTTTTTACGGAAGGGGCAGAGGAACGCATCGAGGCAGACAGATTTCTTTTCTATTAAATCGTAAGGGATGGTTTAAAAGGTGATATATGGCGAAGGTTTTGCTCAAATTCAAAGAAGCCGTAATAAGAGGGATACCGCTTGATCAGAACGTCATAACTATTGGGAGAAAAGCGGATAATGATATTGTCATCGATAATCAGGCAGTATCTGGTTATCATGCGCGGATCGAGAGGGAGGGACATTCTCTATTCATCGAGGATGCCAATAGCTTGAACGGCACCTACATCAACGGTCAGAAAATTTCTAAAGGTGAATTGCATAACGGAGACGTGGTCCTTATCGGCGTTCATACCCTTGATATCATCTTGGAAAAGGCAAGAGAAACGGAGACCAAGGGTTATGCTCTGCGGGACCGTCCGATGGATGAAAACGTCGTAATTGCTGCGGAAGATCAAAAAGAAATGCTGGTCTCTCAGGACAAGGAGAAGCCTGAGATCCTGGGTGGTTTCATCGTTATAGAAGGATCAACGGAAAAGAGGGATTATGTTCTTAAAGAGAGAGTTACAACTATTGGTAAGGAAGACGGAGCTGGTATTCATCTTAAAGGCTTCTTCGCCCCCCCAGTGGCCGCCCTCGTCAATAGAAGGAAGGAAGGATATTTTATCACGCCTGCAAGTGGAAAGACGTTGAAAGTGAATGGTCAGAAGGTCGATCATAAATACGATCTAAAAGATGGCGACATTGTCGAGACAGGCGGGTTAAAAGTGCAGTACTATGTACAGGAATAGTTGAAACGTATATAACCATGTCAAGAGAAAGACCCACGCGCAGACAGAAGGACATATCCAGGTTATTGAGGGAAAGGGGCCGGCTGCGCAAAAGCTCGGTAAAGAAGATCAAGAAAAAATAGTATCTTGGAATCATTAACGAGCGGCTATTATCAGAATTTACCGGAGGCGCCCTCACGCAGGCTTGCGGAAGGGAAAGAGGGCCTTTTTTGTTTGGCGGAATAAATATTTCAGCTCCGGTTCATGCTAACCTATGGAATGAAATGTGCGTTGCAAATTAATATGGTTTTTACGGAAACGGACATAAAACGAATTGAAAAAGAAGGGCTCACTTGCGACCTGGTGCTGGCACAGATCGACCTCTTTAAGAAAGGGGTTTGTCCAGTCAAGCTCAACAGGCCGTGTACTGTTAATGACGGTATAGTGACTTTTCCTGAAGAAGAACTCACGAAAATGGCGGCATTGTTTGAGGAAGATCTCCAGATGGGCAGGAGGGTGTTGAAGTTTGTACCCGCTTCCGGGGCGGCCAGTCGCATGTTCAAGGATTGGTACGTATATCTGGAAAAAGGAAGTTTGGATGCGAGACAGGGAGAAGAGTTTGCCAGGGAACTAAAAAGGCTCGCGTTTTATAGCGATTTGCGTGATTCGATATTACGTGACGGTGAAGATCTTGAAAGGATGTTGGAAGCCCGAAGACATGCCGATATCTTGGCCTATATCTTGACATCTAAAGGCTTGAATTACGGTGATCTTCCTAAAGCGCTCCTGAAATTTCATACTTATTCTGACGGCAGCCGCAGCGCCCTTGAAGAGCATCTGGTGGAGGCAGCGCTCTATGCGAAAGACACCTACCGTACGTGCAGGCTCCATTTTACTCTCTCGGAAGAGCATCATGAAGATGTGGCGGATTACCTGTCCGTGATTAAGAGGTACTATGAAAAGTACTATGATGTAATCTTTGATATTACGCTCTCCACACAGAAATCATCTACAAATACAATCGCAGTGGATTTAGATAACCGACCGTTTCGGGATCAACAGGGGGAGATTATTTTTAGGCCAGGCGGACATGGCGCTATTCTTGATAATCTGAACGGTACTGGTGGAGATATAATCTATCTTAAGAATATTGACAATGTAGTGCCTGACAGGTTGAAGCCAGTCACAGTATTTTACAAAAAGGTTCTCGGAGGCTACCTCATCTCCCTTCAGAACGAGATATTCAGATTCCTGAGGCACTTAGATGAAGCTCTACTGGATGAAAAAACTCTGCAGGAACTGAAGTTATTTTGTGAAAAAAGACTTCATATTGTCTTACCTCCGCGGTTTGAAGATTTGTCCCTTTCGGAGAAAGGCTCTTTTATTTTCAAGAGACTCAACCGGCCCATCCGGGTATGCGGTATGGTAAAAAATCAAGGGGAGCCAGGAGGAGGTCCGTTCTGGGTAAACGAGGAAGATCAAACGCAATCGCTTCAGATTATTGAGGAGTCGCAGATAGATTCAGGCTCGGCAGAACAGAGGGCTGTCTGGTCGCGGGCAACACACTTCAATCCTGTCGATCTTGTCTGTGGGGTTCGCAACTACAGGTCTTGCGAATTTGATCTCCGTGACTTTGTCGACAAAAACGCCTATTTTATTTCACAGAAATCCGAAAAGGGCAGGGATCTTAAGGCCATTGAACTTCCCGGCCTATGGAATGGATCAATGGCATTCTGGATAACCGTTTTTGTTGAAGTGCCTATAGAGACCTTCAATCCCGTAAAGACAATCCATGATTTACTGAGGCCTCAGCATCTGCCATGATTGTCATTGAATCAACCAGCGCCCTATATCATCCCTAAGAGCTGCCTTTACCCGGATATGAATTATGGAATTTCCTTTCCGGCACAGGGCCGTAACTTCCTCATTTTTTGGAGCGTCGCTGTATGAGGCACACAAGGACGCGGCTGTGTGGATCGTAATTTCATCGCCTCCGCGAGGAACTATTGTTGCAGGACCGGCAAATTGTGCGATATGGATAACGATGTCTTCCTCGTGAGATAGTCTTTGGAGCGCCTCATTCTCGAGGCTGTTTCGCCCTACGATGACTTTGGAAAACTCGTTTATTCGAAAGTGTCTGCCGTATTTGAGAAGCTCTATATCTCTTATGTCGAAATCCATGCTGTGCCGAAAGAGATCCCTTAGTCTCTTGGAAAACATGGGATCTGTTAGCAGGCAACCTCCTGCAGGGGCGGAGTAATGGTCAATGCCGTAGAGCCTTGCCATCGCAATCTGATCCTTCCTCCCTTTCCCTTTGATGGCGAGGAGCCTATGGCGGTCCACCTTGCCTTCGATTTCCGGTCTTGTTTCAGGGAGGAGCAGGGCACTCAAAGGTCTCAGAATATGCTCTTGATATCCTGAATTTTTCGCAACGACATAAAGAGACTGTCTGGTCTGGGACATGGGGCGCTGGCCCAGAACTTCACCTGTAAAAATAAAATCGGCCTCCCTGTCTTCCATAATCCGGCCGGCGATTTTGAGCATAAGCGTGTGACAGTCGATACATGGATTCATATTCTTTCCGTATCCATATCTGGGGGACTTTAGCACATCAAGGTGTTCTTTCGTAATGTCCACTTCTATAAGGTAAAGCCCGATTTTTTTTGCGGCAGCCCTAGCCTTTTCAGGACTAAAAAAGGGGGTCGTACACGTAACCCCCATAACATCAACACCCTGAGCCATTATGATCTTCGCTGCAAGGATGCTATCCAGTCCCCCTGAAAATAGACCTATTCCTTTTACTTTCAATATCTGACGATATTCACCCCCCATTTATTGTTGAGCAGTCCGTATATGTCGCGATCTATATCAAAATCGATTAGATAAAAGTCTCCTTTGTCCCGCGTTATTTTAAAGGCAGGAAAGCTTATGGTGCCTGCCGGCTTATCGGTCTTTTCGGGGACTGAGAAGGAGAAGCTTGCAAATGAGAACGCAATATTCGTAGCCTTGAGGATATTCTCGATAACCATTTTTTTCATTTCTCCGCTATCGAGAGTGACCGTTTCCGCGCCTCGGGTTTTCAAACTGTCAATGAATTGTTGGGGGATTTTTTTTGAGAAGATTATAATTTGCTTATCCCCCTTTTTTGCAAGTAAATCGGCCTTTGTAGAGAGGTCAAAGCCGCTTGCGGATGCGTCAAGTATCCTGACTTCAGAATCTCTTGTTGTCTGATATCCGAGCTCGTTAAGCAGGGAATTGGCCAGTTCCATGTTAGTGCTGGCGTTCATTTGTAGCATTTGGGGCGGGGCATACTTTTCATCCGGTGCGTTAATTATACCCTGTCCGGCTAATACTTCCGTAATGATCATGCCATTTGCCTCAGCATATTGGATCATTGGTTTGGGCAACAGTCGGGATTCGTCGGAAACAAATGACAGTCCCTGCAGGTAGGGTTTGTTATCCTGAGCTCTTTCTGTGATTGTCCAGTCCATGGAGAGGAGAAGTGTCGGACTGTTTCCTATAGTGTATGGCGTTGTTCTCCTCGTCATTGTATATATATTTGAGGCATTGACGATCTTTTGAAGGATTGCAGCGGTATCGTCACTACTCGCTATCTCAACGGAGTGATAGTTTTTCCAGTTAGACTGAATCATGTTCTTCAAGGTATCCGGTATCGTGTTGGAAAAATCCAAGAAGATCAAACTTCCGTCATCCATCTCAACAATAGGTATAGTGGAACAGTCAATAGTCACTTGTCCTACCTCAGATATGGGAATATAGTATTTGCCCACTGTTACGAGCGCCCCATTCATTCTATTAATGACGACCTTTACAATGTCAAGATGTGCTTGCGGCAGAACGATAGGTTTGTCTTGGATTTCATCTTTAACGACTTTAGGTAATGATTCTGCTTCCGGAGCCTTGGCTCCTTGTTTGGTAATGACGATGCTTCTCTGTGGCAGTTGTAACTTATGTCCGGGATATATCATGTTGTAGTTTTTTATATCCGGGTTTAGCTTCTTAATATCGTCTACAACTTTTCTAAGTTCCGGAAATTTCACATTTAGTTCACGCATGGCAATCCGGCTTATGGAATCACCTTTTCTTATCGTGTAATTCATTATCGGGGAACTATCCTGCCCCTCGGACATGGCAGGTCGTTCAATTTCTGGGAGTATGACGACTTGTCCCGGTTTAATTTTATTTAGATCTTTTATTTCAGGGTTCAGTCTTTTTATTATGGTAAGGCGGCGTGATGTTATTCCCGCTTGGTCTCTCATGATCCGAAAGAGCCACTCTCCCTCCTTAACTACGTGCATACGTGTCTTTGCGCTCATTGTAGCTGTTTTTTGAAATGAAAGGTGGGCAGTATCCTCCTCTGCAAAAGAATCTTTAGATGTGACGGCGAGAAAGACTAAAGAAAGAACAATGAGACAGAGTAATCTCGTACGAAGATTGCCCACGACTATACCTCGTTAAAATATTGAACAGCTTGAAAAAATGTTAAAAGCAGTGTTTTGCAAAACTCACTGAGTGTATGTCTTATTAACATAACCAGACTATTGTGCAAAGTAAAATCTCAATATCATTACGTTCATCCAATACTAAAATTACGAATTTCACAGATATTGGGATTCGCGTTTTTTGATATCAATAGTTGCAAGAACAAACATTAATGATATAATAAAGAGCAATTATTGCGCGATGACGATATTTGTTAAATGGATGTAGCCAATGGCTGATATGGAAAATAACCCGGCTTTTGTCAAAGAGCTCCAGGCGAGGTTTGATAGAAAACTGAAGGAAAACGAAATATCTGTATTGGAATACTGGAAATCGCAGATTGATAGATTGCTATCCATGAAACCGGAAGGTATTTCATCACTCCAGTCGCAGATAAAGAGAGTATCCGATATGATGGACAACAGAATAAAAATGATGAAAAAGGAATAACATGGACAGCATAGCGAATTTCTTATTTGAAGTGGGCATGTTAAAGAAAACCCCCAGAACAGGTTTTAGATTTTTGGGTTCCGGCTGCGAATCGGTGGCTGAACATGTTCTGCGAACCATATTTATTGGCTATGCCTTAAGTAAGCTTGAACCTGATCTGGACGAACTGAAGGTACTGAAGATATGTCTCGTTCATGATCTTCCCGAAGCCAGAACCGGCGATATGAATTATATGTATAAGAAGTATGTTACGGTGCACGAGGATAGAGCCATAAGAGAGCTGACTCAGACAGTGTTCTTCGGCGATGAAATCAAAACCGTCATTGACGAATTTAACGAGAAGAAGACAAGGGAGGCTCTTATTGCCCACGACGCCGACCAGCTTGCTCTTATTCTTCAGTTGAAGGAATATGGCGATTTGGGTAATAAGTATACCGATGACTGGATTGAATTTGCGACAAGACGACTCCACACTGATACTGCAAGAAAGTTGGCTCTTAGCATCATTAAAACAGATTCCTCTGAGTGGTGGTTCAAAGATAAGAGCGATTGGTGGGTTAATGGTTGCAGCAGCGATAATAAATAGAAATGAAAGTCTCTTATCAACCATTTCATGAAGCGGCGCCAGAGCAAACCCTGTCAATCTAAATTTTCCACAACTTAATTGAAATCAGCATTTTGTTTCTAGCCGGAGTTAATTGAAGGCCCGTGACAAAGTAAAATCATATATTGCCGCGCAATTCTCATCTTGTAGCCTTGGAAAAACCATAAGATTGCAGTATGTGTTACACTCTCTGATGTTCACCGCTTCGGTATTTTTCAGGCACTTAATTTGAACGGTAATTGATTGCAGATATGTCCTGTAGTCAAGGCAGCGGAGAGGTAATTATTTTAGACCGTCTTGATTCGGATCAAGCATAAAATCTCGTAAACATCGTGTTTACGTTTCTCGAGCCTCTCTTTCCTTTGCAATCGGTGATTTGGCTCTGTTCTCTGCTTGACAGTATTGTAAAAATACCCTACATTATCGCCGCTTTTAGTAACTAAGGAGAACGATTGACTATGGCCACAAAGAAAAAGAGGAGAACGGATGAAATAAAGGTGAAGAAGAAAAAGAAACGCATGAAAAAGTCTTTCCTTTTCTTGATTGTTGCTACCGTTGTAGCGTGCCTCATACTTTTCTTTGTAATCATATTCGAATATGTGTTCCCGCCAACCAAGGACGCCGTCGCGAAGAAGGAAAAACAGGAAGTCGTGTTGTATTTCTCAGATGCGAATGAACGATTTTTAGTTCCGGAAAAACGGTACATTTCGAAGGAGGACAATGACCAGGCCAAGGCCAGGGAGTTGGTAAAGGCCCTGCTTGAAGGCTCTAAGACGAAGCTTGTCAGTACCTTTCCGGAGGGGGCAGCTCTGGACAATATTAGAATAGATGATAAGCAAACGGCTTACGTAAGCTTTGATAAAAATCTTATCAAGCAACATCCGGGTGGAAGTGCCAGCGAAATTGCAACAATATATTCACTGACCAACACTCTCATGCGCAATATCACTAGTATTAAAAGGGTGAAATTACTCATAGGCGGGAAGGAAGTGGATTCCATTAAGGGGCATGTTGATACGAGGCAGCCCTTCACTATGAATAAGGACATATTGGCGCCGGGTGCAAAAGAAGGATAATACCCACAAAGACGTCCCCTCTCAGGTTAGTCTATGGCCTCAAAAAAGAAGCTTTCAAGAACACGAAATATTGGTGTCGTAGCCCATATAGATGCCGGGAAGACCACCGTCACCGAGAGAATACTCTTCTACACGGGAATACTATACAAGATGGGGGAGGTCCATGATGGCGAAGCTGCAATGGACTGGATGCCCCAGGAGCAGGAGAGAGGAATAACGATTACTTCAGCCGTTACAGCCTGTACCTGGGAAAATCATGAAATCCAGATAATTGATACGCCCGGGCATGTGGATTTTACGATGGAGGTCGAACGGTGCCTAAGAGTTCTTGACGGAGCACTAGTTGTGTTTTGCGCAGTTGGCGGCGTTGAGCCACAATCAGAAACAGTATGGCACCAAGCCGATAAATATGGTGTTCCAAAAATAGCTTTTATCAATAAGATGGACAGAGTCGGTGCCGATTATTTCGGTACCATAAAGATGATGTGCGAAAGGTTTAACTCAGTACCGCTGCCGATACAGATACCTCTGGGTGAGGAAGATCATTTTAGAGGCATCATAGACCTGATCAAACAGAAGGCAGTTATCTGGGACGATAGTACGCTCGGTTCATCTTTTTCATTATCAGATATTCCATCTGACATTTTTCCGCAGGTCAAAGAGTATCGTGAGAAACTGATTGAATCGCTTGCCGAGATGGATGACTATATCGCGGAGAAATATCTGGATGGAACAGTTATTTTGGAAAAAGAGATAATCAGAGCCATCAGACAGGCTACTATCTCTTTGAAGGCGGTTCCTGTTATGTGTGGCTCTGCCCTGAGAAATAAAGGCATTCAACCCATACTTGATTCCATAGTTTACTTTCTTCCCTCGCCGGACGATATCCCGCCGGTTAAGGGTTTCAATCCCGTGACGAAAAAGGAAGAGGTGAGATACAGCAGCGACGATGAACCCCTTGCTGCCCTGGCCTTCAAGATCAGACAGGATGAAGGAAGAAAGTTGACTTATCTTAGGGTTTATTCGGGCCGTTTGAAGGTGGGCGATAGCGTGTATAATGCCAGCATCGGGAGAAAAGAAAAGATTGCGCGACTATTGAAGATGCATGCCAATAAACGGGAAAGAATCGACAGGTGCGGTGCCGGAGATATCGTTGCCGTTCTGGGTCTCAAAGATACAACGACGGGAAATACGATCTGCGATGAGTCCCGTCCGATACTTCTCGAGCCTATTGAGTTTTACAAACCCGTTATTAGTCAGGCCATAGAGGCCAAGACGCCGGCGGACCAGGAAAAGCTGACCGTCGCACTTGCCAAGCTGATGGAAGAAGATCCCACAATTGACGTGAAGTATAATGATGAGACCGCTCAAACCATAATTTCAGGCATGGGAGAACTTCATCTGGAAATCGTTATCGATAGGCTAAAGAGAGATTTTAACGCCTATGTGAATGTCGGTAAGCCCAGGGTTGTCTATCGGGAAACTATTCAAAAGAAGATTGAGGTTGAAGGCCTCTTTGAAAAAGAACTTGGCGAAAGAAAGCATTTCGGTCAGGTTCGGCTATTGCTTGAACCCAGAAGCAGAGGAGATGGCAATGAGATTATCAGACAGACCGGCGAAAGTGTGATACCGGAAGAATTTTATTCTGCCATCCACGAAGGCATTGAAGAGGCAGCCCTCAGCGGCGTAATCAGCGGTTACCCCATAGTGGATATCAAGGTAACGATAATAGGTGGATCTTTCAGGGAAGGGGAATCTTCGACGCTCGGTTATAAGATTGCCGCATCTTCTGC